>Ga0209755_10001248_pt1 | contig 40815 bp, 36 predicted proteins | sample TergutCo191P1_FD_187301 | JGI IMG/M metagenome (GOLD analysis project Ga0209755, IMG submission 187301) | Cornitermes sp. P1 segment gut microbial communities from Petit-Saut dam, French Guiana - Co191P1 (SPAdes) (version 2) | ecosystem: Host-associated > Arthropoda: Insects > Digestive system... | reverse complement strand
TCGGCGGTCTTTTACGCACGCGCGGCTCTGTTGTCGCTTTTTCCGCCGGAGATATTATCGGTGATATGCTCTTTGTCCATATCGAAAAGGCAGATACACGCTACAGAGGTGCATATCAGGCTATAAACAATGAGTTTGCCAAGCATTTTGCGACTGATGATATACTGTTTATAAATCGCGAGGAGGACGAGGGCGACCCCGGACTGCGCTTTTCAAAAAACTCATACCACCCTGCTGAGATTACAAGGAAATATATCTTCATAGTGATATAGAAACTGAATGAATAATGCCAATTTTCAGCATAGCAACAGCACTTCAAGCAACACCATTTATTTAGTAGCCGCTACTTGTTTGGCTCTCTCCCGTTACTATCGCTACTCCGCCGCTGGTTCCGAGACGGTTTGCTCCTGCGGCGACCATTTCCTTTGCAGCTTTTGCATCTCTAATGCCGCCCGAGGCTTTTACGCCTATTTTTTCGCCTACAGTTTTGCGCATGAGACTTACATCATGTGCCGTTGCTCCTGCTGCGCCAAATCCTGTTGAAGTTTTAACAAAACCAACGCCTATTTCCTTGCAAATCTCACAGACCTTGACCTTTTCTTCATCTGAGAGCAGACTTGTTTCTATTATCACTTTCAGCAACGCGCCTTTTTCGGTTACTGCATTGTTTATTAGCTTTATATCGTTTTTTACGAAGTCCCAATCGCCAGACTTCACTGCACCATTGTTTATGACCATATCAAGTTCGGTTGCACCGTTTTCAATGGCTTCTTTTGCTTCAAACACCTTTGTATTCGTGGTTGTTGCTCCAAGCGGAAATCCAATTACAGTGCAGACTTTAACATCTGTGTTTTTCAGGTATTCATAACTTTGCGATACATTTGACGGGTTGACGCAAACAGACGCGAAATCATATTTTTCCGCTTCCTCGCAAAGTTTCTTTATATCGTCTCTTGATGCCTCTGCTTTCAGCAGCGTGTGGTCAATCAATTTTCCGGTTATTTCGTTACTCACTCTAATATTACCTCTCTACTGACTTCACAATATCGCTTGCTTCTCTTGAAAGCTTAGTTATTTTATCAAAATTGCCACTGCTTATGTCTTTTTTGTCGCAGAGCCAGCTACCGCCCACTGCATGAATGAATGGAGAGACAATATACTCTTTGAGATTTTCTCCGGACACGCCGCCCGTTGGTACAAACTTTACCCCGCCAAACGGTCCTGCAAGAGCTTTCATTGCCGAAAGACCGCCGTAGACGTTTGCCGGGAAAAATTTTATGATGTTTACTCCGAGTTTTAGTGCCGCCATTATCTCTGTTGGTGTTACACAACCGGGAACAATGACAATGCCGTTATCTACACAGTACTTCACTACGTCATGGTCAAATCCCGGAGATACTATGAACTTTGCTCCTGCGCTTACTGCCTCTTTGCATTGCTCAAGAGTCACCACGGTGCCCGCTCCGACACAAACGTCCGGGCAGCTATCAGCAACTTTTTTTATTGAATCCATGCCCGCTGCGGTTCTAAGTGTAATTTCCATGACATCTACACCACCCGCTAGGAGGGCTTTTGCCGTATTTACTGCATCTTCCGATTTTTCCATCACCACAACCGGAACAACACCGCAAGTTTTCATTTTTGCAGATATATCCATTTTGCTACTCCTTTGCTATTTTACTAAGTTTTTCCAGCGTTTCACCCTCAATGGGTATATGGAACACTTCTGAAATTACCTGAGTCCAGCCATGAATAAAGTAAATCCAACCATCTTCGACGTGGAGATTTTTAGCATCTTTTTGATTTAGTGCCTGATGCATAAAAAGAAGTTCTCCTCGATAGTTTATCTCCCACACTAAGCTGTTTTCAGGGTATTTTACATTATCTGTCGTTGGCGAGCCGGGTGCGTCTTTCCCAAGGCCTGTTGCGTTTACTATCAGCGAATATGGCGGCAAATCTGCAATAATTGCGTCATTGTCTGCCGGGGTTGGCCCATGCTTGCAGATGAGATTTATCCTTTCCGCCACTCGCTTTAGATGCTCTTTTGCCGAGTCCAATCTTGGAGTGCTGCGATTTGCGAGAATTACCTTAGAGGGTACATTATCTCCCCATTTTTCCTGTCCAAAATAAAGCGACATAGCCAGCGAGCTACCCCCTGCGCCGAGAAGCAACACCTGTCCATTATGCTCTTTCCAGAAGTTTTCCGGCACAAAATTTTCGAGTGCAAGGCCGCTTGAAATTGGGTCTTTAGCGTGTGCGCAAAACTTCCCGTCTTTTTTTGAAAGGCAGGAAACCTCGCTGAGTTCCTGAGCATATGGGTCTATGTAATCAAACATGTCATTTGCGCTGTTAAACAAGTCGATTTTATGGGTTGTCACAAGTGCGCCCATTGATAACGGGTCGCTTTTCAGAAATGAAATAACCTCGCGGTACTGTTCTTTCGGGGCGTGCAGGGGCAAGTCTATTCCTTTTATCACCGTGTCCTTAAGTCCCAGCGCATCTGCCCACTTCGGAAAAACTTTCATTATTGATGAAGACTTTGTTGTTACACCTATAAAATATAGAGTCGGTTGTGTTGCTTTTTGCAAAATATGTTTCCTCCTAATACCTTGGGTTGTCTATAATTTCGGGGACACCGTTTTTCTCTACTATCAGCTTTTTGAAACCGCGTTGTTTTATCGTGCCGTAGTCATGCCCTGCATCTGCTCTAAATGCAAAGAAAGTCACCAATGGGACATCTCCGGTGTTTATGCTTCTGTGTGCGTAACCTTTCGGCACATAAACCATCTCGCCCGCTTTCAGCGGATGAGCTACAGCATCGCCCTCTTTGTTTTCTGTGAGCATATACCCTTCTCCGCTCAAGCAGTAGTAAGTCTCTGCAGTATCCAGAATAGTGTGAAAATGCCCTGCCGTCATGTAATATTCGTCTCCGACCTTTCCCGGATATACAATCGACGTTCCTGCGGCTATGTCTCCGCTGTCTTCGGGGGCACCAATTTCGTGAAATTCGTACATCAAAGGATCGCCGTTTTCTATAAGCTTTAGCTCAGCTTCGCTGTCACAATACATGCCCTTCATGTTTGATGCCCTGCGTTTTGAAGATTCCACGGCAGCAGATAATCCTGTTTTTAGATTAAAGTCTATCGTGAAACCTCTTTTCCACTCAAAATTCATCCTCTGTTCTCCTTTTATATTTTCCCTTTGTTTTTCAGTGCAGCTATTATGTTTTCGGCTGCCATGGTACTCATAGCATCTACTGCACCTTCTGTTGATGCGGCGCAATGCGAGCCGACTACTACATTATCAAGCTTCAGCAGTTTTGAGTCATGCGACGGCTCACACTCGAAAACATCTACTCCGGCTCCGAGGATTACGTCGTTTTTAAGCGCATCGTATAAACCATCTTCGCTTACTATGCCGCCTCTTGCAGTGTTAATCAGAATCAGATTTTTCTTCGCCGTTTTGAGATTTTCTTTGTTGATAATGTGCTTTGTATCTTCAGTTAGCGGCATATGCAGGCTTATAAAATCGCACTCTTTGAGCATTTCGTCTATGGTTGCAAAAGTTATGCCGTTATTTTTGAGGTAGTCCTCATCGCGGAAAACATCGAAGCCATAAACCTCCATGCTAAAGCCTTTTGCGCGTGCCACAACGCCTCTGCCGATTGCACCCAGCCCAACAACGCCGAGTTTTTTACCATAGACATCTGCCGTCACTCTTTTTTTCCAATCGTCGTTTCGGCAGGCTCTGTCTATCTCAACAACTCTGCGAGCTACAGCAAGCATGAGCGCGAAAGTGTAGTCGGCAACCGCTTCACTATTTGCGTTTTTTGTAATCGATACCTCTATGCCGTTTTCCTTGCAATAGTTCAGGTCTATATTATCCGTGCCAACACCGTATTTTGAAACGGCAACAAGATTTCCTGCCGAAAGCACATCTTTATCAAGGGGGTCAACACCGACAATGATTCCGTCCACCCCTTTTATATGCTCCAGCATTTCTTCCTTGCTAAGAATCCCGCCTGTCGGATTAGGTATTATTTCTATTCCGGCTTTTTTGAGTTTCTCTATAGGTTCGTTGCTATATTTTGCAAACGACCTTGGAGTAATTAAAATCTTTGCCATGTAGCACCTCTTATACGCACGTAAATGCGCCATCCATTATAATGTCACTTCCGTTTGTGAACTTTGAACTATCTCCGGCAAGCAGCACAACCATGCTTGCGAGTTCTTCGGGTTGCCCCATTCTTCGGGTTGGTGTGAGTTTTAGCCATTCGTCAATCCAGTCTTTTCTGACGTGTGCTGTCAAGTCTGTTTCGATGTAACCGGGGCTGATGCTGTTTACTCTGATTTCGTGGGGTGCAAGTTCTATTGCAAGGCTCTTCGTGAGGTGAATAACAGCGGCTTTTGAAGCATTGTATGAAGCCTGCGGCTGTGGTATGTTTACAATTGTGCCTGACATTGAAGCTGTATTTATTATACTTCCCGGACGTTTATTCTTTACAAGATTTTTCGCAAACGCCTGTGCCACAAAGAACACGCCGTTGAGATTTACGTTTATTACGTTTAGCCACTCGTCGGGAGTTACATCAAGCGCGGGCTTATGCAGAACGATGCCTGCATTATTAAATAGCACATCAAGCGTACCAAAATCTGAAGCTATTTCGTCTATCACTGCATTAACCTGTGCGGGATTTGTCACATCACACTTATAGCCTTTCGCTTTTACTCCATGTTTTTGCTCGATTTCTTTTGCCGTTTCTGTTGCGACATCATCAAGCATGTCAACTATAGCTATATTTGAACCCGCATTTGCCATTTCCAATGCTACAACCTTGCCAATACCTCTGGCACCACCTGTTACAACAGAAGTCTTTCCATCAAGTGAAAACATACATTTCTTTTCGCCCATAATAAGTTCCTCCAAATTCAAAGTTTTATATTTGATTTAATTTTTAGACATGTCTGCAAAGGTTGTTTTTAAGGCTTCGTAACACATATCAAAATTATTTTTTATTGGCTCATATATTTTTTCTGAGTTTTCCATCGGCAAATGTTCGGATTTAACTTCAATGAATCGCGCTATTGCCGTAAAGTCACTGAATAATCCAACCCCAACGCCACCGATGACTGCGGCGCCCATTGAGCCTGCTTCTTCAAGCAGATTTGGCACCGTGATTTTTGTACCCAAAATATCTGCCATGATTTGACGCCAAACAGAGCCTTTGGCGCCACCTCCAAGTGCCATTATTTCAGTTATAGGCACATGGGTTTGCAAAATTTTGAGGATAATATCAAGGTTCATCGTCGCCCCTTCAAGCACGCTACGAATCATATCTCCCCTTGTTGTCTCAGGCGTAATTCCTATAAATGCACCCTTTGCGTAGGGATCCCATCTCGGAGCGCGCTCACCGAGTAAGTAAGGTAAGAATATGACCCCGTTTGCCCCGGGCGGACTTCCCTCAATCTGCTCATTCATAAAGTCATACGGGGATTTTCCGCTCGCTTCGGCTTTTGCTGTTTCCTCTGTGCAAATAGTATTTTTTAGCCAGTTGTAAGAGCCGCCCGCATATTGCATTGTCCCGTTGAGAGCGTAATAGCCCGGCACTGCATGAACCCACGTCACCGTGCGCATTTGCTTGTCGAATATTGGTTTTTCCGCCGTTGTGGCTATCCACGCAGATGTACCCATGCAGCAAAATGTTTTTCCGGGGCTGATTGAACCGGCTCCGACATTTGCAGTTACCCCGTCTCCTCCACCAATTACAACAGGGGTACCCGGTACAAGCCCGCAAGCTTTCGCTGCTGATTCTGTTACCTTTCCGGCAACGAATGTAGAAGGTATTACGTCCGGCATTTTGTCTTTTTCGATTCCAGCTAGTTTTAAGATTTCTTCTGACCACTCCAGTTTATTTATATCAAGACACGCATTGCCGTTCCCGTCCGAATAGTCAGTATAGAAGTTTCCCGTGAGCCGAAAGACAACAAAATCCTTTGCATTTAGTACCTTGTGGGTCTTTTTATATACGTCGGGTTCATTATCTCGCACCCACATCAGTTTTTGAATACCGTATGATGCCGCATTTCTGTGTCCGGCAATTTGATAATAATCCCACATTGATATGTTTTTCTCTATTGCTTCGACTTGTTTCAGCGCACGCTGGTCTGCCCAAATCATCGACGGTCTGAGCGGGTTCCCCTCTTTATCTACACACAGACAACCCATCATCTGACCTGAGAAGCTGATAACGGCAACATCACTTGGATTTATTTTCGTTCGTTCAATTAGGTTTTTGCTGGTCTCGCAAACGGCTTTCCACCAATCTTCTGCATTTTGCTCAACCCATGTTTCATTGAAGTAATGTGTGTCGTAGGAATACACTTCACTTCCGAGCATACGTCCATCTTCTGTGAAAAGTGTCGATTTGTTGCCGCTTGTGCCTAAGTCATGCGCTATAATATACTTCACCGCAAATCCTCCAAATCGCTAAAATGTAATTATGCCCTTTTTGATTATCTTTCTGTCGAGCAGTTCATCATATGCAAAAAGAGCATCTTCAAACTTAAAGTAGTCAGAAATGTAATCTTTTACTATTATTTTCCCTTCTCGCACCCATGACAATACTTGCTCATGTGCCGCTGCTTCCTCTTTTTTCTCCGGCATCTGCTGGCAGATGAAGCTCCAGTTATATGATGCTGCACTAAAATCAATTGTGATTGTTTCTTTTTCTAAAACTCCGTAGCAGAGTACAGCTCCTCGGTCTGTCAGTATTTCCATTGCCTTATTTGCCACAAGTGGCAGACCAACTGCATCGAGGACAAATTTCACGCCACTCGGATAGAGTTTGCGTATTTCTGCTGTCAAATCTTGTTTTGTACTGTTTATTGTCTTAGTAGCACCGTTTTTTGCCGCAATTTCAAGCTTATCATCAACTATATCAACTGCCACTACGTTTTTTCCGCCGAGCAGACTGAGAAACTTTATAAATGTTTGCCCGACGGGACCGCAACCGAACACGACTATCGAGTCTTCGGGTTTTACTCCAAAAAAACGTATACTGCTAAGAACTTCTCTGAATGTAACAAACATCACCGCATCAACAGGATCCAAATCTTCTGCGAGAACTGTCTGCGCATATGCTACATCAGGAGCTTTACCTTCCGGATAAGCAAGCGGGTCGTGCACAACGCCGTACTCGCTCACAGCACCCCAGCCTGAGCCCATCTCTCCGTAAACTGCCGGGTCTGCGTCAACAAACGGAAGCAGAACCTTATCTCCCTTTTTGAGTCCTTTAACATCCGCTCCAATCTCAACAACCTCTCCTACTCCCTCATGCCCCAACATTATGGGATACACAGAATCCGGAAAGCCTTTGAAACTCTTGTGGATTAGTTTTATATCGGTTCCGCACATTCCACATGCAAGCATTTTAACAAGTGCCTGCTTTTCATTATACTTTGGCACAGGAACTTCATTTATTGATAATTTCCCGTTTTTATTGACAACAAGTGTTTTCATTGCAAACCTCCGTCATTGATGGTCTCTCATAATTACTTCACTTCGGCAACGCTAACGCGACGCCCTTCTTTGTTTGATATTATGCCTGCTTCAAGAACCTGCATGATCTTTTTGCCATCAACCAAATTTGGTTCAATTTTCATGTCCCCGGCAAGCGCTTCAACAAAGTCTTTAGCTGCATGTGCAAAGGTATGCTCATATCCTATAATGTGAGCAGGCGGCCACCATGCGGCTACGTAGGGATGCATTCCCAGGGTCGCAGGGACAGTACGGAATCCTTGTATTTCCTCACAGTCATCCATACAGTATACCTGAAGTTCATTCATTCGCTCGAGGTCAAACAATAAGCTACCTTCACTGCCGTATACTTCAAAATAATTATAGTTTTTGCGACCACCGGCGAATCGCGAGGTATCAACCGAACCAAGAGCACCATTTTCAAATTCGAGTGTCATGAAAGAAGCATCGTCAATTTCAACTTTGCCCTTACCTGAACCTTCAGCAACTGCTGCACCCGAGGAAAACGTCCCGGCACTTTCATTTGGAAGAGGACGTTCTGTCACAAACGTCTTAAATGTTGCTGAAACTGTCTTTACCTCACCAACGAGAAAGCGCGCCAAATCAACAGCATGTGAGCCAAGGTCATAGTGTGGTCCGGCACCTGCTGAGCTTTTCTGGAGTTGCCAAGTGAGTGGGAATTCAGGATCCATTATCCAATCTTGCAAATAAGTGCCTCGCCAATGGTGGATTTCCCCTAACTTGCCTTCGCTGATTAATTTTTTAGCGAGTGCTATTGCCGGAACGCGGCGATAGTTGTGGTTTAAGTAGTGAAGCACCCCTGCTTTTTCTGCGGCATCAGCCATTTCAGAAGCTTCCGCATAGTTGAGTGCTACCGGCTTTTCGCAGAAAATATGCTTGCCGGCTTCTGCCGCTGCTACGGTTATTTCCTTATGCAGCCCTGTTGGTGTGCAAATAGCGATGATGTCTATATCTTTGCTTTCAACAGCTTTACGCCAATCGCCCTCAACATCACAATAACCCCAGTTCTTTGCAAACTCCTCTGCGGCTACTGCGTCCCTTGCGCAAACCATCTTCAGAACCGGTTCGTATGGGAGGTCAAAAAACTTTGATGCCTGTAGCCATCCATTACTATGAGCCTTCCCCATGAACTTCGTGCCAATCATTGCTATATTTAGTTTCTTTTTCATCTAAATGACCATTCCTTTTCAAAATAATGTCTAGCTGATAGTAAAAACTCAGCCGATTTTCTCGACAATATCCTTTAGTGCTTTAACACTCACGCCAACAGCCTCATCTTCACATCCATACCAGTCAGGGTGCGGATTGTCAATTTCAACAGCAAGAACTCCCTGGTAATTTGCTTCTTTCAGGAGCTGCGCCAGTTTGAAGTTATCGATTAGACCTCTGCCTACAGGAACGCCCGAGAAGAAGAACCAGTCAGTCGGTTTTGCATTCGGATTGACAACTAAGTCTTTTATATGTGTCGCAAAAGTATGCGGTGCCAGCTTCTTCATGCCTTCAATAGGATCGTCTAAAAGGCGAAGGAAGTTTCCGGTATCAAAATTAATTCCGAAATTGGGATTGCCAACACCTTCAATTATTTGCAGCATTTCGTCTGCCGTATAGTCTATGTGGTTTTCATTGGCGATTTTGATACCGTAATCATCTGCTATTTTCATAGCCTCTTTAAACTGCGCAACCAGTGCTTTTATTTGTGGCTCGTGTGGCTCATGGCGGAACATGAGACTGCTTCCGCATACTCGCATTACTTTTGCGCCGATAAGATTTGCCCGTTTGACACTGTCACACATTTGCTTAAAAGCAAATTCATTTTGTCCTCGTTCGAGTCCATCCGGGTGTCCCCATGCATATACACGTTCAAACCCATAATCGTCAAGTTTTCTTTTTAGGTCTTTTAGGTAGCCTTCGTCAATGCCGCTCTCATCCAGACCGTTGACGCCCGGTAAAAAGCAGGATTCCAATGAAACACCATCTACACCGAGAACTTTTGCACGATCCAAAAAGTCGTCCATCGTCATCTGTTTTTCAGGGGGCTTCTGACCGGGGTATACCTCCCCGAAAAAACGGTGATAACAATAACTGTCAATTCCTATCTTCATCATGGCAATTTCCCTCTTTCTATATTAAATAAACATTTTGCGCTCTGTAGCTTCGGGGCTTACAAGCACCTTCATAAGTTTCGAATTAGTCTGTATTTCGTTTAATGCATCTTCAAGTTCAGAAAGCGGCACTACCATTGAGAACATAGGTGTTGGATCAACACGCTTGTACTTTAGGAGACTTATCGCAGTACCCCAGTCATTTCCAATTCCTGCACAAGAACCTGAGACTTTCTTTTCACCCAGTACGAACTCAAATGGTGACAGTGCTGCCTTGTCGTCACCTGCACAAATTCCAAATGCCTGAAGCTTTCCACCACGTCTGAGCATTTCAAATGCTTGCTCATAAGTCTTACTAGTACCAACAGCTTCTAAGACAAAATCTGCTCCAATACCACCGGTAAGCTTAAATACCTCTGCAACTGTGTCGGGTGTTTCTTTAAAGTTGATGTAGTAGTCCGCAGCATTCATTTTCTTTGCCACTTCAAGCCTATCCGGATTTCCGTCTATGATAATCACCGGCGTTGCCCCTCTGAGTTTTGCAAGTGAAGCATGCAATACCCCAAGACCTGCGCCAATGACTACAACGCTTGAGCCGAGTGAACAGCCCATGCGCGATGAGGCCTGTATTGCAGTTGTAAGAGCTTCTACCGCAGCGGCATCAAAGTCGTTTATCTCATCCGGGATCAGATAACAATTCTTCCAAGGCACAGCAACATATTCTGCAAAACCGCCATTCGTGTGGATTCCAAGCTGTGCAAATGACTGACATAACAGCCCGTCACCTCTCCGACAGAAATAGCAGCTTCCGCATGTCAGGCATAAATCTACTGCAACCCTATCTCCCACTTTGAGCCCATTCGCATTTTTGCCCACTTTGTCAACTACACCCCAGAACTCATGTCCGGTGATTAGCGGGAGTTTCTCCGCTGCATACTTGCCTGTGAATATACTCCAATCCGAGCCACATATTCCACAGAGCTTAACTTTAACTAAAACCTCATCGTCTCCGATTTCCGGAATAGGGATATCCTTGTACACCATTTTGTTTGGTGCTTCAACAACTTGTGCTTTCATCGTTTTCATAGAAAATTTGTCCTTTCGTTAATTATTCCGACGCACTAAAAAGTGCATTTTGAGCATAATGAGTTAGTGTGCAAACAACTTATCTTTGCGACCTTCATATGGCTTGTGTATAAGCAGCGGTGTCAGGAAGTCTCTTACTTTGTCAATACCGTCGCCGGCACAGCTCATTGTTACATCTTCATGTTCGTATGAGAGAACCCCTGTGTAACCTACCATTGCAAGCTCTGTAATTGTTTTCTTCCAATCTACGCTGCCCCAACCAGGTATACGGAAACGGAATGCACGATCAAGCCTGCGCCATTCACCTTGCATGAGGATTCCGCCATAGCCGATGTTGTGCTGTACAATTTCACCATCTTTAGCATGTACTGCAAAAATTCTGTCGCCAAGTGCGTTAATAAACGACTCAACATAAAGACCCAAATAAATGATATTTGCCGGGTCTAAATTATATCCCAAGCAGGGATGGTTATCGACAAGTTCAACACATCTCAGCGCGGTGTGTATGTCGTAAATTAGGTTGTTTGGGTGCGGTTCTACTGCAAACTTGACGCCATATTCTTTGAATTTGTCCAAAATTGGAACAAACCTCTCAACAAATTGCTGTTCGCAAGCTTCCCAGCCTTTTGGATACGGGAACGGGAAATAACGACCAAAATTTTCGACTCCGGTAAATCCGATAACAACGTCAACTTCAAGAAGGTTCGCAAGCTGTGCTGACGCGAGCAGACTTTCAGTGCCGAACTTGATTTTCTCCTCTTTTGTGCCTTTGTATATGCCATCTGTGTCCACGCCGTGCGGTCCGAGAATAAGCAGAGAATCTGCGTGGTTGCTGAGTGCGGAGATTGACAGCCCGTGTGACTGAATCATTTTGCGCATCTCAGTGCCTTTTCCGTTTTTCAGCATTTCCGCGCTGTCGCATTGACCGTTTCCATCATAAGTTGCAATTTCAATCGCCTCATACCCTTTGTCTGCAATTAGTTTTGCAAGTTCTTCTATTGGCTTGTCCGAAATGTTTTGTGCACAGAATCCGAGTTTCATGTTTTAGTACCTCCGTTTTGTTTTAGTTTATTGTTATTTTCTATTTTGATAAATATATTCACCCAGGTCAGACATCGTATTGTTTGCATGTACGAATAGCTTAAATACATCTCTGTAAAGGTTGACATTTTTGGGGATTGGTGTGCTTTTGCTTTCAGGCTTATGCATTTTTGATATGTTTCCGTAGTTTTCCCATAAGCCAACTGCTTTAAATGCAACCGCTGCGGCTCCGAGGGAAGCTGCGTCCTGGTCAATATTGGTTTTTAGGATATTCATTTCAAAGATGTCTGCAAAAATCTGCATCCAGAACTTGCTTTTGCTGCCGCCCCCTGTGAAAAGCATCTCATCAGACAATGTTACACGCTCTCTTATATTACCCAGCGAAATGCGCAAGTTGAGAGCTATGCCCTCCAGCGTAGCACGAAGCATCTCTTCTCTGGTTGTTCCCAGACTAAGGTTAAGAAAAGCCCCCCTTATATGTATACTTTTATCTTGGGACGTCCCTCCTGCTAAGCTTGGATTAAAAATTACACCGCCGGAGCCTACAGGGGCTTGCTGCGCCTGCTCGGTAAGTTTGTCATATCCTTCAGACACTGAGATGTCTTTGCAGATGTTGTCTCTGACCCACCGAAGTGAACTGCCGCCGGAAAATATCGAAAATGCTGATGTAAACATGCCCGGTTCCAAATGTGCAAATACGTAGGGCTTTTTGGTTGCGTCCAGTATAGGTGTAGCAGAATTTACCGCAATCCAGCTGGATGAACCGAGTGAAGTATAGCACTTGCCTTCATCAGCACTGACTGCACCCATTGCCATACATGCATTGTCAACACCACCGCAAGCTACCTTCGTTCCGGTACGGAGAGAGAGTGCAGATGCCGCGTCTGATGTGAGCGAGCCGATTATGTGATGCGATGGAACCAAATCAGGAAAAAATCTCACAGGTATGCCCGCAGCGTTTAGGAACTCTTCCTTAAATTCAGCTTTAACCAGGTCATATGCACCTGTGCCAGATGCGTACGAGTTGTCTGTGTACATCTTCCCGGTCATAAGCATATTGATGTAATCCTTTGAGCCTAACACCTTATGGATTTTAGAGAATATTTCCGGTTGATGCTCCTTCATCCACATGAGTTTAAAAATCGAATAACATGGTGCCGGAAAGCCATTGCCGGTAGTCATATACCAATCATTTTCATTTATAAGAGAAAAGAATCTTTCCGTCTGGCTTATAGCCCTTGTATCCGACCAGATAGGAACTTGGTCTAAAAGTATTTTTCCGTTTTCGTCAACGGGAATTGCCACCAGGCTTTGCCCTGAAATCGACAGGCAGTTGACTTCTGCGCCACTTTGTCCGGTTTTCTCCAGTAGCTCCCGTGTGCCTTCCACAATGCCTTTCCACCAATCTTGCGGGCATTGTTCATGCATATTCGACTCAGGATAATAAGTGCTATATTCTACAAACGTCTTCGCCAAAGTTTCGCCTGTGCTGTCATAGAGTGACGCTTTGACGCCGCCTGTCCCTAAATCATAAGCAATAAACAAAACACATACTCCTCTCTTACTTCATAACTTCCAATTAATTATATCTTAATAATCACAATCGTCAACTTGTATTTAGGTTTCAAAAATGGTATTATTATATAGAAATACTTTACTTTTCATAAATAACTTAATTTTAGGAGGCAACCAAATGAGCTACAAAGACACACTTCTCTCTAAACTTAAAATTGGGGAGCTGACTTGTCAAAACCGCTTTTTTATCCAAGCTATGGAGTGCAACGATCAGGATAAATCCGGAAATCCGTCCCAACTGACAATAGATAGATACCTAAAGCTTGCAGACGGCAAGGCAGGTCTCGTATCTCTGGAGGCCGTTTCTGTCACACACGAAAGCCGATCAAGAAATAATCAGCTTATGATAATGGAAGAAAATAGACTCCCTTTAAAAGAGTTTGTCGGGGAAATTAAAAAAGCCAACCCGGAAATGCTCTTAGTTTTTCAGTTGACCCATTCCGGTGAACTCTCTAACCCTGAGTTTTCCCGCAGAGTAACAGTAAAGCCACTATATGGTTACGGTGGTGATCTTTTGACTGAAGAAGAGGTCGATGATATTATTAACAGGTTTGTACTGGCAGCGCAAATCGCTCACGATGCAGGTGCTGACGGTATAGACCTGAAGCTTTGTCATGGTTATTTTGGTAGTCAGATTTTGCGTCCCTACAATGACAGGGATTGGAAATATGGCGGAAGCTGGGACAAGCGCAGTCGTTTTGCATTTGATTTGGTTGAGAGGATAAGCCGAGCAGTAAATGATAAGAATTTCCTGATAGGCTCTAAGATTTCTGCGTGGGAAGGGTTTCCCGGAGGGTTTGGAACTGACGGTCCTGACTCCCCCATAATCGACCTCACAGAACCGACTGCTTTACTCCAGGGCTTAGAGGAGAGAGGTGCTCAATTCTTTATATCTTCTGCCGGAAGCCCATCCATTACACTCAGCCTCACACAAGCAGATAAACACTCACCGTACTTTGCGTATTTGCACCAGTTCTTTGCTAAAGAGTTAAAGAAGAACTTAAAACCTGAAACAGTGGTAATTGGTTCAAACTTTAGCCCATTTCGAAACGGTAAAAATGGTCTGTGTGCAGTCAATCCTGAGGATAGTTCAATGTTTGCTTACGGCGCACAGTGCATTGAGCGCGGAGTCCTTGATATGATTGGACTTGGTAGACAGTCACTGGCAGATCCTCTGCTTCCGAGAAAGCTTGAAGAGGGTAACGAAAAAGACATTAAATGGTGTACAATTTGTGATAACTGCATTGAACTTCTTATTTACCAGTGCAACATTGGTTGTTCTACATTTAATAAATTCTATACTGACATTCTTGTGAACACCCGCAAGGAGAAAGGTCCGTTAAAGGTTTTGCGTACTTAAGTTTCCCAATCCAGACATATTCGGCTTTGCCTGAATAGTTTCATTAAACATAAGAGGTCGGCTACCCAAGTTATGAGTAGTCGACCTCCTTTTGGTGTTTAAACCAATTGTTCTACGATTTGAATTGCCGACTTGCTATTGATACCCATTCTCTGTACTCCCATTTCACAAAGCAATTTGAATTCTTGCAACGTGCGTATTCCGCCTGCCGCTTTTACTTTGATCTTTGAGTCACAAACTTCCATTATCTTACGGATTCGTTCAATGTTGGCATCACCGGCAATCCACCCTGTTCCGGTTTTTACGAAGTCAGCACCGCTTGCTATAACACACTCGCAGGCCTTTACAACCTCGTCGTCTGATAGGGTATTAATCTCGATAATGACTTTTGTCAAAACCTCTTTCGGAGCTAGTTTAACAATCTGTGTAAGCTCATCTACGACATAATCGTATTGTTTGTTCTTGAAACGTCCAATGTTCATGACTATATCCATCTCCTGAACACCGTCTTCAACCAGACGCTTTGCTTCTTCAAGCTTAACAGTCGTTGTATGCCCTCCCGAAGGGAATCCCACGGGTGCTCCTACATAAATGTCAGATTCTGACGAGATTAAATCAGATAGCTCCTTCACCCAATTTGGCAACACATGAACATTGATGAAGCGATATTTCTTTGCTACAGCAACGATTTCCATAATGTCGTCAATCGAATGTTGTGTGCGAACAGCACTTATATCTATGAGCCGGGCCGCTTCTAATGGTGTCATTATAAAGTAACGCCTCCCGAATTAATAAGCGTGAGCATAAAATTCGTGAACATTATCTCTTGTGACAAATGCTCCAGGTACGATTGTGTCTTGCGGATGGTTTCCACGTCCGAGGAGAACATCGATTGCAAGCCAGATTGCGTCATAACCCATGCTGGGCGGATAGAGAGCTGTGCCTCTGAGAAGATCTTGACCGGGCATTACATCTTCTCCCAGGTAGATTCTCATTGCGTCAAGCGTAAATCCGAATCCGGTAACAACTTGGATGTCTGTTCTGCCGGCTTCGTGGATAGCTGTGAGAACACCGAGTGCTGTCTCATCATCATGTGTGAAGACTATATCGATATGCGGATGTGCAATGAGCACTGTTTGCATTGTTTCGAGACCTGCATCACGGTTTGGTGCTGATTCGTAACCTTCAAGAGGTCCGAGAAGATTGATGGCCGGATTGCCTGCGGCTACACTCATGAAGCCTTCTTGACGGTCTTGTGCAATCGGCATACCTGAACCCATGTTGATAGCAACAACGTCAGCTTGACCACCAAGATTTTCGTTGATAAAGTCAACGATGTACTCAGCTGCCATGCGTCCGCCGGGCACGTTTTCACCTACGATGAATTTTGTGTAGTCGATGCCTTCGGGCAATCTGCGGTTAATGATGACGGTCGGAACTCCTGAGTCATAAGCCTGTTGTGCAAGCGGAGCTACGAGAGCTGCATCTTGCGGCATCATAACAAGCAAATCAACGCCTTGATTCAAAAAGGTTTCAACTTGGTTTAGTTGCTCATCGGGAGTTGTTGGGTTGACTGCCTCAATTGTGATGTTGGGATACCGTCCTGCGGCTGTGGCAATTGCTCTGTCAACTTCTACACGCATTTGCGAATGGAAGTCATTGCCCATAATACCTAACACAACGCCAATTACGAATGTTTCGTCATCCTGAGCATCTGCTCCGGGAGCGGGAGCCGGGTCTGCCGGTGCAGGATCTGCCGGTGCCGGTGCTCCTGGAGCCGGGTCTGCCGGTGCCGGGTCTGCTGCGCATGCGACAAGGGTAAATCCGAGAGCCACACACAGCAAAACTAGTAACAATTTTTTCATTTTTAATCCTCCTATAAATTTGAATATGTTTTTATTTAAAAGAATCTTGCGATTCTTCTATATAACGACTTAATCTTTTCTTTGCATCAAGACAGCGGTAAGGATGATTCCGCCCTTTACAGCACCGGACAAGAATGGTGAAATGCCCGTCATAATCATTAGGTTTGTAACAACCGTAACGAGTATCATGCCAAACACAGTGCCGACTATTCTTCCGCGTCCGCCCGCAAGTGACGTACCACCGACAACTGCCGCTGTAATAGCGTCAAACTCATAACCTTCACCTGCCATTGCCGGTGATATTGCTGCCATTCTTGACATATCCAGTACTGTGGCTATACCAACGCAAAGACCCGCGAGTGAGAAAGCCATTATCCTAATCTTAGCTACATTTATTCCTGAGTAATGCGCAGCATTTTCATTACCGCCGACAGCATATATATAAGAACCGAATTTTGTGAATTTTAGTATACAGCCAAGTACTACAGCGCATACAATCCAGACAATAAGCGAATAGGGTATAGGTCCGATTCCTCCCAATCCAATTTGTGTAAACTCCGGCACTATGCGCCCACGACCAGTTGCTCCTCCTAAGAAAAACATGGTGAGCGATCTAACAATTATACCAATGGCAAGTGTGGTAATAAACGCCGGAATCTTAAACTTAGTTGTTAAGGCACCATTGATGAATCCTACGCTTGTTGCTATAAGTATTGCAACAATTATCGCTAGTGGAATTGCAATATGTAATGGGATGGCTTCGTTGCCCTGAATAAAGATGAGTGCTGCACCTGAGAATGCAACCACGTGACCCGAAGAGAGATCAATGCCGCCGGTAATAATGACAAAAGTCATACCAAGTGCAATTATGCCGACTATTGATGAATGGCGAAGAATAAGGATAATGTTGTTTACTTGCAGAAATCGCGGCTCAATTATACCAAATATGATAAAAAGGACTATACATACAACAATTATGCTGTAGTTCTTCCAAACAAATTTGCAAAGGTTTAAGAACTTGTTCTCCTGCTTGATTACTTCTGTACCACCTGACATATTTGAAGCCTCCTAATTAATAATTACATAACATTTACTGCGCGATGCATGATATTTTCTTCTGTGCGCTCATCACCTGTGAGTACACCGGTAATTACACCCTCGTGCATAACAATTATCCTTTGGCATATACTTAATATCTCAGTCATATCCGATGAGACTACAATAATAGTTTTCCCGCCTTGTGCCAACTCATTTATTATGTTGTATATTTCCTGTCTTGCCCCAACGTCAATGCCGCGGGTAGGCTCATCAATAATAAATATATCGGGCTCTGATAGCAACCATTTTGCTAGTACTACTTTTTGCTGATTACCACCTGACAAATTTTTCACAAGCTGAGACGCACCGGTACAAACAACCCGCAAGTCCGCAATTTTCCCGGTAGCCCTAGTCTCTATACTCTTTGGCGCAAGAAAAGCACCTTTGTTTTTGACGCGGTAAACAAAGTCAATATTTTCCGAAATACTCCTGTCAGGAACAATGCCTGTGCCTTTACGGTCTTCCGTGGCAAAGCCCAGATTGGAGCTTATGGCAGCTTTTGCGTTTTTAATCTTCACCGGCTTGTTAAACAGCAGAACCTCGCCTTTATCGAACTTACGCAAACCGAATATCATTTCCATAAGCTCAGTGCGCCCGGCACCAATCAATCCGCTAAAACCGAGTATCTCGCCCCTTGCAGCTTTGAAGTTGATGTCTTTTAGAATGTCACCGGACATATTATTAACTTCAAGCACAACATCCGTTTCGTCGCCTTCAAAGTCTGTAGCGACAGACTCTTCAACATCACGTCCAACCATCATACTGGCTATTTCTTTTTCAGTAACTTCACTGGCTTTTTTGGTCCCAACCAAATTTCCATCGCGGAGTACAGTTACGCGGTCAGCAATTTGCTTTATCTCGCCTAAGCGATGGGAAATATATATAATGCCTATTCCGCGTTCCGCGAGAGATTTTATCAACTTAAATAGGATTTCAGTCTCTTTGTTAGTCAGAACCGCAGTTGGTTCGTCCATTATAATTACTTTTACATCAAAAGATATGGCTTTTGCTATCTCCACCATCTGCTTTTGTGCAATCTTGAGTTCATTCACCTTTGTCGTGGGACTTATATCCTGCCCGAGACTTTCTAACAGTTCCTTAGCATCGTTATTCATCTTTGCAAAATCAATAACGCCTAAGCCACGAACCGGCTCACGCGAAAGATAAATATTTTGCGCCACTGTCATTTCCTCTACCAGAACCAATTCCTGATGAATCATTGACACGCCTTTATGCTGCATTTCATGCGGGCTTGAGTTGCCAATTTTCTCACCGAGAAGCAAAACTTCACCGCTATCACGAGGATGAACTCCCGCAAACACCTTAACCAGTGTTGATTTCCCTGCACCATTTTCACCGCACAAAGCGACAACCTCACCAGCAGTCACATCAAAATCTACACCGTGCAGGACTTCTACGCCAAAGAAGCTTTTGCGGATGTCTTTCATTTCAACTAATGTTTCCACCTAGCTCCTCCTTCGATAACAAAAATTATAAAAAAGTATTAAATATGTATTAAATTTCAAGTTTCTATTTGCGCATTATATCGCAGCTGTCACACAAATGTCAACTGTAAAATTCCATTTTTGTGCATTTTGACATAAATTTTTGTTATTACATACACACGTAATCACAATTATGCGTTTCCCTTTACAAATTGAAACAGAGATGTTATGCTTGGCATTAACATACCAAAAAATAGCGCAATCGGACTTTTGGAAGGGGCTTGTGTGGCATGAACACAACCGACGCGAAAGAAGCATTAGACAAAATACGCGCAAATATCGAGAGCGTAATCATCGGTAAGCCTGAAGCCATAGAGCTTGCTCTAATTTGTCTTGTGTGCAATGGACACGCTTTGATTGAGGATGTGCCCGGGCTTGGGAAAACTACTTTAGTTTCTACGCTCGCAAAAAGTGTTGGTTGCTCATTTGCCCGATTACAATTTACTCCGGATGTTATGCCTTCCGACGTGACGGGTTTCACTATGTTTGACATAAAAACAAATGAAAAACAATTCATCCACGGTGCTGTGATGACACAAATACTGCTTGCAGACGAAATAAATCGCACAGGGCCGAAAACACAATCTGCTTTGTTGCAGGCTATGCAGGAAGGACAGGTCACAGTTGATGGTAATACCTATGAATTACCTCGTCCGTTTATCGTTATGGCGACACAAAATCCGGCTGAACTGACCGGCACATACCCTTTGCCGGAAGCACAACTCGACCGTTTTCTCATGCGCATCTCCATCGGTTATCCCGAAAAGATTGACGAAAAACAGATTCTTGAGCTTAATAAGGCGAAAACAGGCATCGCGCCTATTAATGCCGTAACAAGTGCATCTGCTATTATCGAGCTTCAAAAGCATGTTGATAGCATTATTTGCAATGAACTTATTACAGACTATATAATCGATATTTCACATAAAACGCGCAAACACGAGGATGTTCTATTAGGAGTTTCACCGCGCGGCTCTATTGCATTGATGCGCGCAGCTATGGGTGAGGCTCTCATAAAAGGGCGAAACTATGTTTTACCCGACGATGTGCAAAGAATGATGGAGCCTGTACTGGCTCATAGGCTTATCCTCCGCTCATCTGCTTATGCCCAAGCTAAAACAGCTAAAACCGTTCTACAAGATATAATGCGACAGATTCCGGTTCCGGCAGTCACATAGTTTCTATGAAACGGTTTCGGGTAGGCTACTACCTTTTGATGTTTTTTTTATTAATTGCAGGACTTGGCACAGGGAGATGGGAATTTTATTTTTTATTTACTGCACAGTTTTTTTTGGTTTTCGTTGCATTGGTTCTAAATCTTTGGACTTATTTTTCCTTTACTTGCCGATATGAACTTTCTTCCGAAAGAATAGCAAAAGGAAACACGCCAACGCTTAAAATCTATATCCACAACAACAAACCTTTCTCGATAAATGGGGTGCACGCTACCGTCCAAACACCTTTACTTTCAAATCATTTACAACTGACAATAGACATCGAGCCCAATGATACTGCGTGTTTCGATGTTGAGCTAACCTGTAAATATCGTGGTCAATATGAAGTAGGCTTGACTATACTTGAAGTTACCGACATTTTTGGTGTTTTAAGAATGCGTTTCGATTTGAGACGCTTGCCAAATTACCGCATGAAGCAGATTGTTGTATATCCTAGATTGCTACAGCTGTCCCAGACTCATTTCCCGGTGCGTGATGAGGCTGTACATAATGGTTTGAATAATCGGCGAATTACAACATATGGAGAGGAATATCACGACATTAGGCAATATCGTTTTGGCGACCCTTTTAAACGTATCCATAAGATAATCTCCGCACGTAAGAGGGAGCTTCACGTCAAACGCTATGACATTCCTATGGAGGCATCAATAATAATTGCTGTCGACAATTGCAAAAGTTCTGCCATAGGAGAGGATGCACTGCATTTAAGCGATATCGCCTGCGAATGTGCTGTTGCGATAACCAACTACCATCTTCAATCAGGTCATGCGGTGGCTCTCATCAGCGCAAGCAATAATGATCCTATAATTGAGGGCAAACAGCCTCGTGACTTCCCTATATTCTTTGACTATCTTGCCAGAATGAGCTTTGATACGCAATTCGATATAAACAGCATATTGCAGATTAATCCGGGAAGCCATGCAAGTCTAAGTGCTGTATATATCATATCCCAAAAAAATGACAAAATGCTATCCAACACACTCTCCGCACTTACACAGTCCGGCAAATATGTCAGGCTATTAATGCCAACCTTAAAAAGCGATAATGATTGCAGTCAATCCGATGTCTCCGCAAACGGAGTGATTGTGACCTCGGTAAAAAACGTAGATGATATTGCAAGTCCGGCGCATCTGAGCAGTAATATGTAGGAGCAGTTCATGAACCTTATGGCAAAAGCTGCAAATCTTAATACTTCGCTTAAAGAGTCTGCTATAACTTTCGCGGTGCGGGCAGTGAATTTCCGTCGCTCAAAATCGGACTGCTCAGAGCAAAATAATTGGGAATATGGCAAATCCGATTCAAGGCGCAACATTTTCTCCACTATACAGCAAAGTGCCATCCTCATGGACTGTATTGCTGTTTTTCTTATTTCGAGCAGCATTAATCTTCTCTTATTAACCTTGCCACACTTCTATGGCAGCATTGACACTATGCAAGCGTTTGGTTTTATCGCTATAAGTATCATTGCATACATTATTTTACGATTACGTTGGTGGCTTACTCCAGGATTAATTGCATTGGCATTAACCGCTTTTGTTTTTTACCACCTCTATTTTGGAACTCTGAGAGAACGTTTTATATACTTAACGGAATTTGCAGAATGGCTTTTTAGGTATATGCCGGAACATGATATTTTTAGTCAAAGTTCAGAGTCTGTTTTAATTGCGCGCTCTGTTATTTGCCTTATCACACTTGCATTGTTGTTTGTTATGCGACGCTTCACCTCGCCCCTGATCCCGATTGCGGCATTTGCTGCAGCCGCCATAACTGCCGGAACTTCCCAAAATTTTTACGTTCCTTTACCTCTATTTGCTGCAGGAATTATTGTTTTGCTGCCGCGCACATTTGCTCATCAGCTTAATAAACGCAAAAAAATAAATTTCGCTCGCTCCCATGTACAACTAATAGCAATTCCGATTGCCGCATTGACAGTGTTTTTCGGTCTTATCATCTTGCCGCCATCCGGCACATACTATCGCTTTCGTCCATTAGCGAATATGTTTATAGACATCGGTCACCTCATAAACCCCATCCCTGCTGAAAATATCAGAAGTTTTGATATTTATTCTCTGGGCTTTGGAGTCTCTCCCGACCGTTTGGGAGGGCCTGTCGTTCTGAGCGACGGTTACATTCTCACCGTGGTCTCAAGTGCGCCGGATGTACCGATACTCCTCAGCGGTTCTGTTATGGACTATTACACAGGTTATCGCTGGTTGCCCGGCGAGAACGACAGCTCTCTGCGTTTTAACAGCAGACTGTGGCGCGAAAACCGTGAAAACGCTTTTGATTTTAGCATGCCAAAAGGGTGCCCGCAGGTTTTTGCTGCTTTTTACGCAATTTCAGAATATGTAAACTTGAAAATCACTTATGCAACTGAGTTTTACACAACTGTGTTTTCAAGCTCCGGCTTACGCGGCATATCTTTTGCATCACCCGTGCTTAACGATGACATTCGCTTTAACGAGCGTTCTGAACTGTATATGCCTACGTCCATCCCTGTGGGGGAGGTTCTCACCGTAAACACCCGTGTAATAAACAGAAACTCTCCATTATTCTTCGATACTATCTTATTACTTGAAGAAACGGTAGGTGTGGACCCACGTTATCCTGCTATACGGGAGAGATATACAGTCCTTCCTGACAGTCTACCGGATATTGTCCGAGAAACCGCACTTTATGTTATCGGAGATGAGACTTCACCGTTTAAAAAAGCAACCGCACTTGCAGCTTGGCTTGGCGAGAATTTTCACTATACACTTGAGCCGGTAATACCACCGGAGGATATGGATTTCGTCGCACACTTTCTCGAAACAAGGGAAGGGTATTGTACATATTATGCGACTGCTATGGCTGTAATGGCTCGGACAGTAGGGCTTCCTTCACGATATGTCACAGGGTTTGCATTGTTTAGAGACCCTTTGCAAAATGATATTTTTTACGCAACAGGGCGAACCGCCCATGCTTGGGCTGAAATATATTTTTATGGTCTCGGCTGGATACCTTTTGACCCCCTTGATTGGAATCCGGACATGCCTCCCCACTTGCCTTTTGCATTTGGAGCTCATGATTGGTGGGCATATTGGTACTGGGATGATTACATGGCTTGGGGCGGCGCAATAGGCGCTCGTTCCGGCTACTACGATGAGTTCGCTAATGCCTATCATCTGCAGCAACCCGGCATCGGAGCCGCTAACATTGCAGTCCGAGCAGCAGGCATTCTTTTAGCAGTTGCTTTGCTTATATTTATTTTCCTGTACTACCGCAAACGCCGCAAATACTCTTTGCGGCGCGTACTGCGCAAATTCCCCAATCCGGTTGATAGATTCAGCTTCTATTTTTCGGACATCATGGAGAAACTTCGTGTAATGGGCCTGGGCATCAGTCCCGGAGAAACTTTGTTAAACTATGACAAACGGATAGCCCCGCAGATAGCCACGCAGGGCTTGAGTGATTCTTCCTTAGACGCAATAACACAGGCGCAGATGCGCCTGCACTTTGCCGGTATACTGCCAAGCGATACCGATGTGGAAATCGCAGGGAGCTTTCGTGCTAAACTTGAAGAAAAAAGGCGAAGTAATAAAATAAAACGCCCTACTTCAAAAAATTAGCCTTTAAAAAGTCCAATCCATTTTTGGCTGCGATGTCCATTTTTGCTTCATCAGCATCCCCCGACAAGTCGCGGAATACTTTTATAGCTTCTCCGACTTCTCCGCCGCATAAGACAAAGGGTTCCATAACAACATCGCCGTTAAATCCTATATCTCGTAATGCCTGACCTATTTCTCCCCAGGGAAGACTTCCCTGCCCGGGAACTTTCCTGTTTCCCTCGCCTGCATGCATATAGTTCATCATGCCACCTGCAAAACGAATGGCATCAGCAATATTGTCCTCTTCAATATTCATATGGAAGGTATCCAGCAATATTTTTACATTTGGATTATCGACTTCTTTGCAAAATCTGACTGCTTCTTCAGCGGTGTTCATCACCATGGTTTCGTAGCGGTTCACAACCTCCAGGCTCATGGTAATATCAAGATCAACCGCGATTTTTCCTAGGGTCTTAACACTTTCAACGCCCCTTGCCCAAACTGCAGGCTTGTCTAAATCGCTATAATCTCCCGGCCAGCATGTATACTGAACACCGATTAAATCGTTAGAGTTTATTTTAACCATCTGCTTCATAATGCCTGCCAGAAACTCTATTCCCGCTGCACGAATCGCAGGATCTCTTGAAGCTACATCGTATTCTTTGGGTGGTCCGATATTTGCATTTAATTCAATTTGCAAATCTTCCGCATGAGCCTTTAATTCTCCAAGTTCTTTATCGCTCATGCCCAGCAAAGCCTGTGCGCCTATTTCGAGAATATCGAAACCGAGTTTTTTTACTTTTTTTGCGTAGTGTATGTAGTCTCCTTGCCAATTATTTTGCCAATACGCATACGAAATTCCAAATTTCATAATGATTATCCCCTCTTTATCTTGAAATACTTACATGAAACGTACTCTTGTCCCCACGGTAACGAGCTATAGAGAACTCAACAGGATTCCCGTCTTGGTCATATGCCGCGGTTTTAACAAAACAAATAGGACTCCCTTTCCGTATATCCAACAGTTCTGAGTCTCGCGAGTTTGCCGCAATAGCTTCAAATATTCGGTCAACTCTTGATATGGTGATGTTATATCTACTTTCAATCGTTTCATATAATGATGCATTTGTGAAGTCAAGTGCCAATAAATCCGACATTGACTCGTGCGAGAGATATGTTTCAAGCCATACTATAGGTTCGTCATCCGCAAAACGCAAACGTTCTAAATATATGCAGCGACCGTCTGCTATGCCCAGTTTTTCGGCAGCTTCACTGTTTTTTCGGACGTCCAATGTTAAAACTTTTGTTCTCGGGGTAAGGTTTTTTCCTGCCATTTCCGCATTAAAACTTTGCACAATATCAAAAAAGGATCCTGCTACTTTCGGCTTTGCTACAGTTACTTTACGATAACCGCGAGTTAAGCTACCTTCGGCCACAAGCTCATTTATCGCTTGCCTGACTGTCGGGCGGCTTATTGAAAACTCATCACAGAATCTCTGCTCAGCGGGTATTGCAAAGCCTTCACTCCAGTCCCCGCTTTCTATCTTCCCCAAAATATACTGCTTCAACTGATAATACAGTGGTACAGGGATATATCGGTTCAGGGCAACAGCTTCTCCTATCGCAGCTCGTGCTTCCATTAATATGACCTCTCTAAAAGGATTTCCTATTAGTTAATTGTACATAAATACCATGACAATAATAGCATTAAAAATGTAGCACGTCAATATGCACTTATGCACTATTCAGGTCATCTGTTTATTGAACAAATTTACCACCTATGATATAATTGCGTTAAAGAAGCTTATGACTATAATTTATGCAAACGAGGTACTACATGAAAGAAAAGCAAAAAAACAAACAAGAAATCGAAACAATAGACGACCTAAATGAGAAAATGGATAAAGTCCGTAAAGCACAAACAATCTATGCAGACTTTTCCCAGGAACAAGTGGATAAAATCTTTAAAGCTGCAGCACTCGCAGCGTGTAAGCAGAGAATTCCGCTTGCAAAAATTGCAGAAGAAGAAACAGGTATGGGTATTGTTGAGGACAAGGTTATAAAAAATCATTACGCCTCAGAATACATCTATAACCAATACAAAGACACAAAGACATGCGGAGTTATCGAGGAAGACCGTAGTGCAGGTATTCGAAAAATCGCAGAACCCATGGGTCTTATAGCGGCGGTTATCCCGACAACGAATCCCACTTCGACGGCGATATTCAAAGCCCTGCTTGCGCTTAAAACAAGAAACGGAATTATTTTCATGCCCCACCCCAGAGCCAGGCGGTGTACAGCGGAAGCAGCCCGGATAGTATATGAAGCTGCGGTAGCTGCAGGCGCGCCAAAAGGCATTATAGCTTGGATAGATACTCCGTCACTGGAGCTATCAAACGAAGCAATGCGAAGTTCCGATTTGATTCTTGCAACAGGCGGCTCAGGCATGGTCAAAGCAGCGTATTCATCTGGCAAACCCGCACTCGGAGTTGGGGCAGGAAATGTCCCCGCAGTAATACATAAATCGGCAGACATAAAGACTGCAGTTAGCTCGATAATAGTATCAAAGACATTCGACAACGGCGTAATTTGTTCATCCGAACAGTCTGCAATTGTTGATGATGTAATCTATGATGCAGTAAAGAAAGAATTTGCACATCGCGGTGCTTATTTCCTAAAAGCCGATGAAATTGAAAAAGTCAGAAAAACACTTGTAATAAACGGTGCGCTTAACGCAAAAATCGTGGGACAACCCGCCATAGACATAGCAAAACTCGCCGATGTCAAAGTCCCTGCGGATACAAAAGTGCTGATAGGCGAAGTGGAAAGCGTGGAGTTTTCAGAAGAATTTTCGCATGAAAAACTCTCACCTGTTCTTGCCATGTACAGATATAAAACATTTGACGAAGCAGTAAAAAAAGCTGACAAACTAATCCGTGAGGGAGGCTATGGACACACAGCATCGCTCTATATAGATACGCATGAGAACAAAGACTTAGCAAGATTTGAAAACGCAATGAAAGCCTGTCGAATTCTTGTGAACACACCATCAGCACACGGCGGTATCGGTGATCTTTACAACTTCAAACTCGCCCCGTCACTGACACTGGGTTGCGGTTCATGGGGTGGTAACTCGGTATCAGAGAATGTCGGCGTGAGGCACTTACTGAACATCAAAACCGTTGCTGAGAGGAGAGAAAATATGCTTTGGTTCAGAACCCCTGAGAAGATTTATTTCAAAAAAGGTTCACTTGGGGTTGCGCTGAGTGAACTTAAAGATGTTTACAATAAGAAGAGAGTCTTTATCGTCACAGACGAGTTTTTATACAAGAATAACTACACAAAATCCGTCACAGACAAGCTTGATGAAATGGGTATAAGGCACTTCACATTCTTTAATGTACTTCCCGACCCTACACTGCAATCAGCAAAAGAAGGCGCAAAAGCCATGTGCGACTTTGAGCCTGACTGCATTTTGGCAATAGGCGGTGGTTCGCCAATGGATGCTGCAAAAATCATGTGGACGCTATACGAACATCCCGACGCCGATTTTCACGATTTGGCGACTCGTTTTATGGATATTCGCAAGAGGCTTTTTTCGTACCCGAAAATGGGCGAGAAAGCAAATTTCATTGCAATTCCAACGACTGCCGGAACAGGCAGCGAGGTAACACCATTCGCCGTCATAACCGACGAAGAAACAGGTATAAAATATCCCATCGCTGACTACGAAATCCTGCCAAATATCGCTATAATTGATGTAGACCTGATGATGGATATGCCGAAATCTCTGACAGCTGCATCGGGAATTGATGCGCTGGTTCATTCGCTGGAAGCCTATGCATCAATGCTTGCAAACGACTACACTGATGGTCTTGCATTGACTTCGATAAAAAATACAATTAAATATCTTCCGATAGCTTATGATGATGGAAGCAACGAAGAGGCCAGAGAAAAAATGGCGAACGCCTCAACGATTGCAGGTATGGCCTTTGCCAATGCGTTTTTGGGTATCTGCCATTCGTTGGCGCATAAATTGGGCGCATGTTTCCATCTGCCCCACGGTGTAGCCAATGCCTTGCTTATTTGCGAAGTAATAAAGTTCAACGCCACGGATAAACCCACTAAAATGGGAGCATTTTCGCAATATAAATATCCAAAAACCACAGAGCGTTATGCGGAAATCGCATCATTTCTCGGTCTTTCCGGAAAAACAGATGAAGAAAAAACAAGCAAGCTCATAGACGAAATAAACAAGCTGAAGAAAAGTGTCGGCATTAAAAAGTGCATCAAAGATTACGACATCCCCGAAAAAGACTTTCTGGCGAAGCTCGACGAAATGGTGGAGCAAGCCTTTGACGACCAATGCACCGGCGCGAACCCCCGCTATCCTCTTATGGAAGAACTCAAGGAAATATACCTAAAAGCATATTACGGTAAGTAAAGGAGTGCAAAAATGAAACTTGATAATATCATTTCAAAGCGGGAACATAAAACGATATACAGAGACGGCGACAAGTGCATAAAGCTTTTTCATGAAGGCTTTTTAAAGGCAGATGTGCTAAACGAAGCACTAAATCAAGCAAGGGTCGAATCAACAGAGCTGAACATACCAAAAATCCACGAAGTTACGATGGTTGACAACTGCTGGGTCATAGTCTTTGACTTCATCGAGGGAAAAACACTAAGAGAGCTCATTGATGAAAACCCGAAGAAAACAAACGAGTACATCGATTTGATGATTGATTTGCAAATCAAAATGCACTCGCAAAAATGCCCGCTTCTCACAAAACTGAGAGATAAAATGTTTCGCAAAATTTCACTAACGGATTTTGACCTCACGATTAAATATGAATTGCAAACCCATCTTGAGGGTATGCCGCGTCACAACAAGGTCTGCCACGGCGATTTTCGCACCAGCAATATTATTGTCACGCCGAAAGATGAGCTTTACATCATAGACTGGTCACACGCTACTCAAGGCAATGCCTCCGCAGACGTTGCCAGGACATATCTGCTCTATTTGCTTGCCGACCAAAAGGAGTTCGGAGAATACTACATGAACAAGTTTTGTGAAAAAACAAGAACAGCCAGAAAATATATCGAAAAATGGGTTCGCATAGTAGCCGCCTCCCAATCGGTAAAAGGAAATCCTGAAGAATTAGATTTTCTGACCCGTATTGTTGACGTTGTCGAGTGGGAGTAAGGGCGACGGAGGAGAATAATGAAAAAGATACTCTTACTACTGGTTTCACTGCTGCTTATTAGTTTTATCGTAGCTTGTGATTCTGACGAGTCGGAGGAGGCGACTCCCGCTCCGACTCCTGTGACTCCTACCCCAACGCCCGATAATACCGCAAACGAGCCTATCATTTCAAATTATGACCTCGGGCTTATCGGCGTCTCCTTCTTTTCGCTTGAGTTTCCCTTCCCTCTTTCCTCATATGATGGCGTCAGATATGCGGAAGAAGAATTCGGCGCGAATATTTTAGTCGTTGACAACCAAAACAACATCGCAAAAAACACCGCTGATATTGAATACCTCATGTCAGCGGATATGGCTGCTCTGGTTATTATGCCTGTGGATTCACAGGCAGTTGCGCCTGCCGTGGAGGAAGTGCTTGCGAGCGGTATTCCCGTCGTTGCATTAAACCGCGGGGTACAAGGTGTTGAAGCTGATGGTGTCACTCATGTTTGGCTCGGAACAGATAATTATCATGCAGGGGCAGCACTGGGTGAGCATTTCATGTCGTTAGTAGATGAAGGCGCTAATATTATAATCCTGGAAGGCATCCCACGCACTGCCTCGGGCATTGACCGCTTAGCAGGATTTATGAGCATTGTGGAAAATAGGGTCAATATCCGGGCAAGCCGCCCTGCAAATTTTAACCGTATTGATGGTTTTTATGTTACCGAAGAACTTTTAGAGATGCACCCAGATGTTCGGTATATAGTCGCCATGAATGATGAAATGGCTCTCGGCGCGATTTCTGCGGTTTTAGAGGCGGGCAAAGTGCCCGGGCGAGACATCTTTGTCACGGGTTTTGACGGTAACGACGATGCTCGTGCGGCAGTTGCTGCCGGCACTATGCTCTTTACGGTTTATCAAAATCCCGAACGCATGGGGCATATGGGTATTGAAGTAGCCTTGGGGCTTCTTCGCGGCGAGACTTTCCCGCCAATCATTAATATTGATGTCGGATTTCTTATGCGCTAAGTATTGCGCCACTTCCAAAAATGGGCGACCGTACCGGACCGCCCATTTTTTTTACTTCTTATATTTACGACATGGGGAGATCCTCGCCTCTGTCTATGATTTCGAATCTGCTGACCATAGCCTCATGTAGCGCCATTCTGGTAATGAATAATCCTGTGTTTTCGCCGTTTTGGACGATTAAAAACTGCGAATGGTTTAGTGCGTAGAGCTCTAAAGTGTCGGCATTGCCGTCAATCAGATTTATTGTTATTGCGTAGTCAGGCGGGGCGTCGGGAATTGGCTCTGTTGTGCTTCCGCTTTGCATAATACGCAGTGCCGCAATGTAAAGCCTGCGGGCATTTGTTTCGCTTATTTCCACATCATCAAGAAATCCGGTTAAGCTGTCGTCTTCGCGGTTATGCTCAAATCTCAGCACACGAGTTTCACCCTCAAGCCTGAATATAACATTATCAACATCTACAATATTGTGCAGCCATACAAGTCTGGCGCGCAGAACTACAGGGTCGATGGTGAGCATCATGTATGATCCTTCTCTTTCAAGGAGTACTGCATCATAACCTTCAATCATAACATATGTTCCTGTCCTGTCTGCATTACGATTGCCTATCAGGAGTGTCCTCTCCCAATCCCCCGCTGTCAGTGTAAGTCTAGCCGGTGTGTCAAGCCCGAATTTTGATAAATCTGTCGGCCTTACAGCTTCAACGTTTGAGGGCATCATGTTTATAGCATCTTCAAGAAATGCGACTTGAACCATATGGTCATTTGCATCGCCTACTGTCGGCTGTACCATTTGAAACAGTGGTGCTCCCACTTGCAAAGCCGCATGCTGCTCAAGCGGCACTCTGTAAAGTTCTATCACAGTATCTTGTCTTTCAAGCAAAATGCGGTCAAAAACGTGCGCCATTGCTTCCGCGCCAATAAGAACATAATCAGGCACAAAGGTAATATCATATATATCTTTAAGGCTGCTTGCAAGAAGAGTGCTCTGCCTATCAGGTATTATTACCACTTCACGGCTACCTTCTCTGCGCGCAAAACGTCCTGTGCCTACAACTTGCTCCGCACCGAGGTGAAATATTTCATACGAGCCGTCAGTGCAGACTATATGCCATGCCATAACAGGACTCGTAAGCCCGAACATTTGCAGCTGCTCATCATCTGCGTTTTCCGCTACAACAGCCATGTTTCTCAAAGATATGGCACTGTTGAAAACAGCAGTCATTCGTGAAATGTCTCCGGGGAAAATCGGGTCATCTGCTTCGAGCGTCAGCTCAAAGCCTTCGGCAAGCATATTTCTACGCAACCAAAATGACTCTCCGTCTGCTTCTTCCGTAAGTGGGGAAAAAAATATCGCTTCTACATCTTCAATAGCCATATTGACGAAATCAACTCTTGCTGCCACATCGGGCATTGGTGGGGTGTCTTGCGTTGTATCCTCCAGCTCCCCCTGCGGCCAAAAAGTCAGTGCCGCAATGCCTGCCGATAATAGCACAAGTGCAACTATTGAGATAATCAGAGTTTTTCGCCGCATTATTTATGCCTCCGTCTGCGCCAAATTAGTATTCCCGTCGCTATTATAAGGAGCGGCAGTGCTATTACCATCACCATAAGCACTGTTCTTGCACCACCGGCACTCACAAGCAGATGGCTTGTTCCGAGAACTCTATCGGGAATGAATACCCGCTCACCAAACGGATTAAGATCAATCGCCATCCCTGCAAGTAAAAATATATTGTCAAATGTTCCGCCAAATCTCGCCATAAACAGGTCGTCAAACATGCTTGCACCAACAACGATTATATTTGCCCATACCTGATTGCCCTCTGTATCGCGTGTCAGGTGGCGAATGTTGTATGCCAGTGTGAATGGTCCGGACTCATCTCCGGCTTCTCTTTCCCATGTGGTTATACTCTCAGGGTCATTGAGGTCTTTGGCGTATGAGGATGCTGAAACCGTGCGCACCAGCGGGATCATTGACTCAACGACACCTTCACCCCTGATTGCACGTAGCGGTCTTGCCAGTTGAACACCTATGCGCGCTCCTTCAAGTAACTCTGCGGTGGGCATTCCTCCGGGGGTGACAACAGCTCCGATTACCCCAAGCTGCGGTATATATGTGTGTTCTTCGTCAAAAATCAGTTTATTTTCAACGGCGACACCCCACTGAGCAAGAAACGTGTCGAGTACGGGAAGCTGAGGTGTGTTGAAGTCGTAAATAATCATTATATTTCCGCCGATAGAAATAAATTCCTCGAGTTTTATTATCTCATCAGGCAAAAAGTCACGCTTTGGTGCCGCCGAAACTATGAGGATGGTATCCTCGGGAATTTCCTCCAAAGCGAGGTTTATAGAAGAACTGACAAACCCGGTTCGCTCAAAAGCTTCTCTTATATGCTCTGTGCTGTCCTCGCCGTGATTTTCTATGAATACAATACGCGCTATACTCTCGTTAAGTACGTGTATCAATGCACTAATTAGTTCCTGATCCGCTCTGAGTGTTTCTATCGGTCTTCCTCCAAATTGGTCAGGTCGATGTGCAAACAGACTAGCCACGGATACCCTTGTTGCACGTCTTTCGCTAATGAATAAGATGTCGTTACGAGCCATATCCGTAAGCTCGGCATGGGATTCTGCAAGAACAGCCAGCGAATTCCCATAATTTGGCCCGTCAAAAACATTCAGATCAGGGTTTACGTACTGCACACGTATACGCCCGCCTGTTGTCGCGGCGTAGTTTGTGAGAATGTTTGCTATCGTTGCAAGCCTGTTGTTTGCAAGCCAAGTTGATTCTTCCGCAAGCACAACAATATCAACCGTTTCATCTATTCCTCTCAAAAATTCTGCGGCCCTGTCAGATAGCGTGAATATTCCGGCTTCTGTAAGGTCTATTTTCAGGAAAAACCGCTCGGTCAGCATACCTGCAAAGACGTTGACAAGTATTATAAGCGCGAGAACGATTACTGTGACCACTAGCGAAAAAGTATGTTTTTTTAGTTTTTCTATCATTTTCATGGATTAACCCTTCCTCCTTTTCTCTATAACTCGCGTAGTCAGAAACAGGAAGAAGGCACAGACCGATATGAAAAAGACTATTGTGTCCAGTGCCAGAAGCCCTCGGGTTATGTCACTATATCTTCCGAAAATTGATGTAAACAGGAATATTCGCATTACAAACACAGGAAGAACTCCGCTCGCATAAAAGAACATCGCTACAATTTCGAGAATGTACAGGGCAATGAAGATTGCCAATGAGCCAATTGCAGCTATAACTTGATTTTCTGTCATTGCCGATACGAATACGCCTATTGAAATGTATGCCGCACCTATGCTAATCATTCCAATATAGTTGCCTACTACTTCATCGAGATTAAAGCCGCCAAATATATGCAGTACAATCGGCCAAAGGACTGTAAGTGCAAGCAAACAACCAAATACAGCGAGTGATGAGAAGAACTTTCCTAGGACTATTGCTGACGAAGTGACCGGAGCAGTCAGTAGCAATTGGTCTGTTTTTTGCTTAAAGTCTTCAGAAAACACGCGCATTGTAAGAATGGGTGTCACAAACATCATCACAAGAAGCATAAAGCTGAATATACCTGATAGTGATGTCGATGCCCCTAAGATGTTTATGAGGTAAAAATAGAGATTGAGAACCAAAATGTATGAGCTGATATATACATACCCAATCGCTGAAGTAAAATATGCGCCAAAATCGCGCTTAAAAATTGCTTGCATCTTAACTTTTCCCTTCTGTCAGTTGTAGGAATATGTCCTCTAGTGAGTCATTTTGCGGGCGAAGCATAAGTAGTGGATAACCCGCTGCAGAAAGTGCATAAAACAGAGGTTTTCTAATATCCGCACCCGATTCATTTTCTACAAGGAAATCTAAGCTTTCGGGTTCAATTTTACCCAGCGGTTTTACGCTGCTGACTCCGTCAATGCCGCTGATAAGACCTTGTACTTCCTCTGACGACCCTGCGACACGGATTATTTGAGTGCGGTTTCCTTTTAGGTTTGATGTCAAATTTTCGGGGTTGTCATCTGCTACTATTGCGCCGTCTGAGATTACGAGAACACGCTCACATACCGCTGAAACTTCGGGCAATATGTGGGTGGAAAGGATTATTGTGCGTTGTTTGCCTATTTCTTTTATAACATTTCTTATTTCCACGATTTGCCGCGGGTCTAAACCTATTGTCGGCTCATCTAAAATTAAGACATCGGGGTCGCCAAGCAGTGCCTGAGCGAAGCCCACGCGCTGTTTATACCCTTTTGAGAGATGCCCTATGACTCTGTGCCGTACATCGGTCAGTCCGAGATTATCGCAGATTCCCGCGATGTGCGATTTTCTGTCGTCTACCTTGACTTCTTTCAGGTCATATACAAAGTCAAGATATTCGTCTACTGTCATTGCGTGATAAAGCGGCGGATGTTCCGGCAAATATCCGATATGCCGCTTTGCTTCGATTGGGGATTTTTGTATGTCGATACCCGCTACTTCAACTTTTCCCGCATCTGCGGAGAGATAGCCCGTCAGTATGTTCATTGTTGTGGTTTTTCCCGCTCCGTTCGGACCGAGAAATCCTACAATTTGCCCTTCGGGGACAGAAAAGGAAATATCTCTGACTCCACGGTTTTTCCCATAGCTTTTTGTCAGGTTGTTTACTGTTATCACTTTTCATTTTCTCCTTTGCAATATTGCGATTATTGCGGGTATCATTATAGTATAATTACTGCAGATAATCAACTACCAGTTGCGAAATCGTATGCAGTGGATTTTCATAGCTGTTTTACCTCAAAGCCAAAGATACGAGCAGCTTGCTTTAAAGCCGGAATTTGGTCGCCTGCTATTATTAGTGCATGGTGCGAACTGAGCGAGTCCATTATCTCATGCCCGTTGTCGCCGAGATAGTGAATAAGGGCACCATTTCTGCAATCCGAACCGGGATATTGCACATAGTCAACAATCTCACAGGCAATGAGTGTTACTTCCTTCATGTTTGAATGCAGCTTTGCAAGCGTAATCGGACCTGTTGCCATGCGGCAATCTACCATTAAAGCGTCTTTTTCTACAATTTCAAGCACCTTTGGACGTAGAGTCCATTTATCGCAAAAACTTTGCGGTGCCAGCCCGAAATATCCGCAATGTACGCCAAGTGCGTGGTTTTCAGGATTGTTCACATCAGGAAAGCTGTCTATTTTCTCGTGTTTGAGTGCAGCCATGCCCATAAGGAACGGGTAAATGTTTGTCATCATAATAGGCTTTTGGAGAACGGAGTAGAATATGAACTTACTGATAAGTGTCAGCGTGTCACCTTCACACGCCCAGAGCAATTTGTCCTTTTCGTAAAGCATATTCCATGCCAAGCAAGGTGTTGTATCGCTGTGATATGATTCGTTGAGACAGTTTGCACCTACACCTTCCACACCGCCTGTTTCCGCTATTACATTTTTAACAGCTATGTATACTTTTACTGCTCTGAGATAATTTTCCTCCGTTACATTTTCCATCGGAACATCCCACGATGCACTTACTTTTCGCGCTTCATCGTCGCTTATCTGCTTTGCACTCTCGCCAAGCTGCTTGTAGCTTCTAAAGATTATTTCTATGCCAAAAGTTTTTTCAAGTGCTTCGGTACATTCATTTTCCCACCAGTAAAATCTTTTGAATATCCCTGCTTGCATACCCTCTCCCGGGTCGTCTTGAAACATCAGGAAACGAACGCCGTTTCTCATCTTTGCCTTGCTTGCTATTGCTCTGAAAATAGATTCTGCGAGTTCCACGGTGTACGGAGAGAATACATTTAGTCCGGCATCTCTCAGGTATGTGACAATTTCCCAATCCCACATCTCAACCGTGCCGAACTCGCTTGTGAGTATAATTACGGGAAGTTTTATCTTTTTAAGACTCTCCGCCTGCGAATATGCATTGCCTACAAGTTGCGGGAAAACTACGGCATCTGCTTCTTTTGGCAGCTCCGCTCCGAGGGTTATCGGAGGAAGGAAATTCGCCACACCTCCGTAGAGATTTTCGAGATTCTTACATTGAGTTTCAAACCCGTTTTGTTCTCTTTCGTTTATATTGTCAAAACGTATGATGGCTATGTTTGCTTTCATGACTAGAACGCCCCTTTTTTAAGTGATATGTTTGCATAATGCGCGGTCGTTCCTGTTTGCACTATTGCGTATGCTTTTTTTGCGAATTTGTAGTAATCGAACCTATCCATGAGAGTGAAGTCTTTGAAGGCTTTGTCGGAGTCATGTTTTTTGATTATTTCTCGAAATTCGCTCCATATCGGCGGAGTCGGGTCGTCCGGCAGAGGTTGCATGAGTATAACGGGGTCATCCACGAATGTGTCAAGCGGAAACAGTTGAAGCACTGCATCGAGCATGTCCGTCACTTCAATACCGCTTGCCCGTATTAGTCTTTTTGCGCCGCTTGTAGCAGGGTAATTTGCATCAACCAGAATAATGTAGTCGTTGTGGCCCATTTCCATGAGAATTTTCAGAAGCTCCGGGGATAGAATGTTTGGAATGTTTTTTAGCATATGTTTTCCCTCCATTTTAAGTTTAGTGTATTATTTGATACGGTCGTGGATTTTTCTGAGAAAGATGTTGTTTTCACGTAATATTTCTTGCCAGTTTTCTTCGCCCATGTGCCAAAACTCACCGACGAACATTCTTACGCCCATATCGTGAGATATTTTAATCATACTGTCAAAGTCAACGTGTCCATCTCCGTAAGGTACTTCCCTGTATATACCGGGTTTTGTTTCTTTAAGGTGTACCGCTACTATGTGTCCCATGCCTTTGCTCAGGTCGTCCGTCGGGCTTGCGCAATAGAGTTTTGCCGCATTTGTAAGGTTTCCGATGTCGGGGTAAACTTGCAGATATGGGGAATTTATTTTGTTTACCCAAAACATTGCTTTTTCTACCGTGTCAAGAAAATCGGTTTCCATGGTTTCAAAACCGAGCAAAACGCCTTCCTTCGCTGCCATTTTCACGGCTTTCACAAGATTTTCACCGAATATTTCTTGAGTGTCGTCGCCGCTCTTTTCATAATATACATCATAGCCTGCGAGCTGGATTATTGCGACACCAAGCGTTGATGCCAGAGTCACAGCTTTTTGCATTATTTCAAGACTTCGCTTCTGTATAGATTTATCGCGTGAGCCGAGTGGGTATTTTCTGTGTCCGCTGAGACATATGGATTTTATCGGCACCGCCGTGTCTTTAATCGCATCTTTTAGCGCGTTTACTTCGCCTGTCGTCCAATCTAATCTTGAGAGTTTTTCATCTGTCTCATCTATTGACAGTTCGAGATAATCATACCCTGTTTTGGCTGTCACTTCAAGCTTTTCTCGCAGCGATAGCGCATTTGGCATACTTTTTTCGTATAATCCCAGTTTATAGTGCATATATTAACTCCTACACTTCAAAGCTATCCCAGACGGTGTTCAGGGCGTTGCAGATTGATGTGTATTTTTCGTATTTGCGCTTGTAGATGTTTACTTTTTCGGGGTTTGGTAAAATGGGGGTATCTATCCTCACCATCGCTTTTGCGGCTTCGGTGTAGTCCTTGTAAACCCCTGCGGCGACTGCTGCGGACATTGCCGCGCCCAGTGCGCCCAATTCACTGACACCCGAAACAGTTTCAATAGGTAAATCCAGAACATCGGCGAATATGCCAATCCAGAGGTCTGAGTTGACTGCACCGCCTGCCATTCTGAGCGTTTGCGGGCGCGCTCTTACACTTAGAAGTTTGTCTATATGCGTTTTTGCCGAGAACGCCGCGCCTTCAAACACCGCGCGTATCATGTGCTTTGTCTCATGGAAACTCGTAAGGCCTATAAAACTCGCCTTTGCCAAGTGATGAGTGTTAGAGGCGAACAGGAATGGGAGATAATACACCTCACAATCGGATGGGTCAACACTCCCGACCATTTTGTTTATGTCATTGTAGCTGCTGCCGCTTGAAATGTTTTTGAGCATCCACTCCAGATTCCCCACCCCCGTGGCTGAACATTCCTCTATAAGGTAGTAACCGGGTATGGCGTACAGGGAGTTCATCGCTATTGCCGTTCCTGTGATTGGGCTTTTTGATATGAATTCGTTTATCGACCATGTTCCCGTGATTGTACACATATGCTCCGGCTCGGTAACAGCCATTGCGATTGCACAGGCATCAATGTCAAACATTCCGCCCGCAACGGGTGTGCCTTCTTTTAGACCTGTGAGGTTCGCGGCTTCCTTCGTTATGCTCCCGCAGTGATCTGCCGAGTAACGCAGCGGTGTGAGCATATCGTAGACTTCGCCAATGCCGAATGTTTCCAGCAAGTCCTTATCAAAACGTGCGTCTCTTACATTCATAAGGCTTGAACCTGATATGTCTGTCGCTTCGCAAAACGCTTCTCCCGTGAGCTTGTAGCGTATGTAGTCTTTAACGGGAAATACCCACTTTATGTTGTCGTAGACAGCTCGCTCATGGTCTTTCATCCATGCCAAAAGTGACGCTTGTTGACTTGCCATTACCTGTTGACACAGGCGCGGGTAGAGTTTGTCAAACGTGCCGTCTTTTTTCCATTTTTCGGGATATTGCCATGCTCTATTGTCAGTTGATATTATGCCGTTGTATGCAGGCTTGTCATCTTTACCCCATAGGTAAAGCCCTTTGCCGTGACCGCAGACGGCTACACCTATAATGTCGTCGGGCGATACTTTCGTTTCTTTCAGTACCGCTTTTATGCAGGCGCAGTTTTGAAGCCACAGTTCTTCCATATCCCGCTCGGTGTGTCCGGGGCGAGGTGTCAGGAGTTTTGTAGACTCGGTTGCAACGCCGTGCTCCTTGCCTGTCATGTCAAATATTGCCGCTTTAATAATAGTTCCGCCATTGTCAAGACCTATTGCATATTTGCCCATTATTTAGCTCCTTTTACGTTATTTGTTATTTATCAGTATAACAGATAATGGGCTGTTTGCGTAGAACTTTTTGTGCGCTTATGTCTTCGTTGCTCACAAAAATATAGTGGAATTTCGATTATATCAGAAAAATTTGACAAATGGGCTTAACACTGGTAAGTTGATGTTTGTTAGCTTTAAACTACCAGATTTGAAAGGAATTATTATTATGGCAGGAGTTATTGGCACAAATGTTATGACACAGGTAGGTTTCATCGTCAAGGATATTGAAAAAAGCAAGAAGAAATTTGCGGAGTTTTTTGGTGTGGAGCCTCCACCTCATTTTGATGGCGGCAAGTTTGAAGTGACCGGTGCGACTTATATGGGTAAGCCTGCACCCGACGCTAACTGTTTCATGGCTTTCTTTGATGTGGGACCCAACATGCAGCTTGAACTTATTCAACCAAACGGCGTGAAGAGTGTATGGCAGGACTTTTTGGACGAAAACGGCGAAGGTATTCACCATCTGGCGTTTAATGTCAAAGGTATGGATAAGGTGATTATTGAATGTGAAAAGTTTGGGCTCAAGTGCGTGCAGCGCGGCAAATATGGCGACGGCGGCGGTGAGTATGCATATTTGGACGGCTACGAAGATATGAAGTGCCTTGTTGAGCTGCTTGAAAGTTATTAAGGTTTGCAGATGATGAACATTGTAATTGTTGTGGTTGGCGCAATAATTGAAAACGGAGGATTGGATTAAAACTATGGATAATAAAAATGTTTTAGTTACCGGAGGTGCCGGTGGACTTGGGCTTGAAATCGCACGGCAACATTCTGAGATGGGCGACCGTGTTTGGATTTTGGACAATCAGAAGAAAAACGGCTTAACAAAGCTGGTAGCAGAGAACAACAACGTCAGCTTCATAAAGTGTGATATTTCCAAAACTGCTTATGTAAAGGACGCGCTTAAAGAGTTGGCGTCTTCCGTTAGCAAGCTGGATTATGTGTATACTTGTGCAGGGATTTATCGTTTCAGCGAACGAAATGTCGGTTTATCTGATATTAATTTAGATGATGCCGCTTCTATGTATGATATAAATGCTGTTGGTTTCTTGCGTGTGTGTCAGGTTTTGCTTCATACTATTGGAGATGGCAGCGTCATCATGTGTATCACATCAGAAGCCGGCAGTATAGGTGAAAACTCGCGAGATAAAGAGTATAGCTACTGCATGTCCAAAGCAGCCGAGAACATGGCATGCGTCATTTTGCAAAAACATTTGGACAATAACGAAATAAATGCAAGGGTTATGTGCATACATCCCGGTTGGTTGCGTACTGAAATGGGTGGTCCTGACGCCTTCGCCAACCCGCAATATTCCATAGCACCCGAAGATAGTGCGAAGGGTATTATCAGCATTGCGCTTGATATTGAAAGTATTCCAAAAGAGCGTATGTATATGGATTATAAACGCGAGGATTTGAAGTGGTGACGTACAAGAAATCTTCAAAAGTAAATTAATACATAGCAGAAAACAACTGACCTTAGCGGTCAGTTGTTTTTATGTTGGCGAAGACCTATTTTCCCGGGCCGTCTCCGGCCAAGTATCGTCGGCACGGGTGAGCTTAACTTCCGTGTTCGGGATGGGAACGGGTGGGACCTCACCGTAATAAACACCAACTGTAGGTTTG
>Ga0209755_10001247_pt1 | contig 40844 bp, 40 predicted proteins | sample TergutCo191P1_FD_187301 | JGI IMG/M metagenome (GOLD analysis project Ga0209755, IMG submission 187301) | Cornitermes sp. P1 segment gut microbial communities from Petit-Saut dam, French Guiana - Co191P1 (SPAdes) (version 2) | ecosystem: Host-associated > Arthropoda: Insects > Digestive system... | reverse complement strand
CTGGCCTGCAAGTCCGTCATCGGGAGGAAGTTTTGACAACCCTAACGATCCGGACAGGGGAGACGTGCATTACTGGGATGTATGGCACGGAAACAAACCGTTTACAGAATACCGGAAATTTTTATTCCGTTTCGCTTCTGAGTTCGGCTTTCAATCATTCCCGCATCTTAAAACAATAGAAAGTTTTACGCTCCCGGAGGACAGAAATGTTTTTTCCTATGTGATGGAGCGTCATCAGAGAAATAATGCGGCTAACGGAAAAATAATGAACTATATGTACCAGACATTCCTTTATCCTAACAATTTTGACACGCTCCTTTACGCATCACAGCTTCTTCAGGCGGAAGCTGTAAAATACGGAGTTGAGCATTTTCGCAGAAACCGGGTACGCTGCATGGGCGCGGTTTACTGGCAGTTAAACGACTGCTGGCCTGTCGCCTCATGGGCTTCCATCGATTATTTTTTCAGGTGGAAGGCGCTTCACTATTACGCGAAAAGATTTTTTCAGAGTGTGATGATTTCATGCCATGAAGAGGGGCTTTTAACGCAAGACCCTGACGCGAATCATCAGCCTCATGTGAAAGAAGCGATAGAGAAAAGCTTTCGTCTTTCAGTTGCAAATGAAACGCTGGATGCTAAAAAACTTACGGTAAAATGGGAAATACGCGGCAGTAAAGCGAAGTTATTAAAAGAAAAAACAATACCTGTAAAAATTGACGCACTGACGTCAGTATGGTTAGAAAAAGTTTTAATCCCTGATATAAAAATTAATGAAGAATATTTAAGTTATCATCTGCTCGAAGAGGGCAATGTTATTTCCGGTGGAACTGTGATATTCTCGCTACCCAAATATTTTAACTGGGAAGATCCAAAACTATCATACAAAATTTCAGGCGATATTATCACCGTAAAAGCCGCAGCCTACGCGAAAAGCGTTGAAATTCAAAATAAGGCTCAGGATATTGTTCTAAGCGATAATTATTTTGACATGAACGCGGGGGAAAAGAAAATTAAGATTTTAAGCGGAAAAGCGGGAAAATTAAAACTACGCAGCGTTTTTGATATTAAATAAAAAATTTTCGTGCTATAATTTAATATATGAAGTACGGATATTTTGATAATGAAAATAGAGAATATGTAATTGACAAGATCGATGTTCCGGTGTCATGGACAAATTACATCGGCGTAAATGATTTATGCGGCGTCTTTAATCATACGGCAGGCGGCTATCTTTTTTATAAAAGCCCCGAGTATCACAGGATAACCCGGTTCAGGGCGAACGGCGTTCCAATGGACAGCCCCGGTCATTATGTTTATGTGCGCGATGATGACACAGGCGAGTTCTGGACGCTGTCATGGCAGCCTGCGGGAAAAGATTTAAAAAAAGCAAAGTATTCATGCAGGCACGGCCTTTCATATATAAAATACAACTGCGAATATTCAGGCATCGCAGGAGAGCAGACTCTGTTTATTCCCTTAGATGATCCTGTTGAAATCTGGGACGTTAAATTAAAAAATGAAACGGACCGGAAAAGGAACTTAAGCGTTTTTGGCTATGTGGAATTTTCATTTCATCACATAATGATTGATAATCAGAATTTTCAAATGAGCCTGTATTCAAGCGGCTCTTCATTTAACGACGGAATTATCGAAATTGATCTTTTCTATGAAGATAAAGGTTTTCAATACTTTGCAGCTAACAATGCAGAAAGTAATAATGATAGTTTTGACTGTCTTCGCGACAAATTTATCGGGCCATACAGAACAGAAGCGAATCCGATCGCCGTGGAAAATGGCGCATGCTCAGGTTCTTTTGAGCTTGGAGGAAACCACTGCGGCGCTTTAAAACAGGCAGTTGAGCTTAAACCTGGCGAAGAGAAGAGATTAATTTTCCTTCTTGGCGAGGGTAATCATCATGAAGGCCAGAAGATGCGCTACAAATATACAAAGAATAATTTTGCGGCTGCGGATTCTTCCTTTGCATCATTAAAAAAATTCTGGAAAGATAAAATTGATAAGCTTCAGATTTCGACTCCCAGCGAAGGGATGAACACCATGATCAACACATGGACGCTTTATCAGGCGGAAATAAATGTGATGTTCTCGCGCTTTGCGTCGTTTATCGAAGTAGGCGGGCGCACAGGACTTGGTTACCGCGATACATCACAAGACGCGATGATGGTGCCTCATTCAAATCCGCAGAAGAGCAAGTCACGGCTTACAGAGCTTTTAATGGGACTTACAACGCAAGGTTACGCGCTGCATCTTTTTAACCCTGACTGGTTTAAAAAACAGGCGGCGCCCGCTTTTAAATCGCCGACTGTAGTTCCCTCTCCTTCAAGGTCGCAGATGGTTCACGGAATTGAAGACGCGTGCGCCGATGACGCGCTCTGGCTTATTCCCGCGGTTGTTGAATACATAAAAGAAACAGGCGATTTTAATTTTATTAACGAGATGTACGCGTATGCCGACACATTTGATCCTGTTACAGGCGATGGAAAAAAGGAATCAGTTTTTGATCACTTAAAGCGGATACTTGATTTTTCCGCGCGCGAAACAGGCTCTCACGGAATTTGCAAAGGACTGCGCGCCGATTGGAATGACTGCCTTAACCTTGGCGGCGGTGAAAGCGCGATGGTTTCTTTTCTGCATCACTGGGCGCTTACGCATTTTATTGCTCTAGGAAAGCGGCTTAACCGCGATGTTTCAGAATATGAAAAAATGGCAGCTAACGTTCGCGCAAACTGCGAGAAAGAGCTTTGGAACGGAAGCTGGTTTACAAGGGGATTTACCTCATCCGGAAGAAGCATCGGCTCTCCTGAATGTGAAGAAGGCCGCGTCTTTATGGAGTCAAACACATGGGCGGTTCTTTCCGGCGCTGTTTCTGAAGAACACGGAAAAGCCGCGATGGACGCGGTAGAAAAATATTTATATACTCCGTTCGGCTTAAAATTATGCGATCCCGCTTTTTCTAAACCTGACGACGATGTTGGTTTTGTAACCCGTGTTTACAAAGGCTTAAAAGAAAACGCCGCTATCTTCAGCCATCCGAATCCTTGGGCGTGGGCTGCCGAGGCAATTCTTGGAAGGGGAGACAGGGCGATGAAATTTTATGACGCCCTGTGTCCGTATAATCAAAATGATAAAATTGAAATCCGTAAGGCTGAGCCTTACATGTATTGTCAGTTTGTAGCAGGCCCGGATCACAGCGCGTTCGGGCGGGCGCATCATCCTTTTATGACAGGATCGGCGGGGTGGAGTTACTTCGCAGCCACACGCTTCATGCTTGGAATACGCCCTGATTTTGACACGCTTATAATTGACCCGTGCATTCCGCATAAATGGCCTTCGTTTTCTGTCCGCCGTGTGTGGAGAGACGCAGCATACAGCATCACTGTTGAAAACCCTGACGGAATAAGCAAGGGCGTAAGGGAGTGCGTTCTTAACGGCGCGATTATTCCCTGCAAAAACGGAACTGCGGAAATTCCGGCGCAGAAAGAAGGCAGTGAAAATTTTATTACCGTGTTTATGGATCATAAAAAACAGTAATTATAAATGGCGCATAACAATGAAGTCACTGTCCAAATATACGCAGGCGGTTATAAAGGGGAGGCCGTTTCCTATAACCTGATTGAACAAAAACTTCTTTACGCTGCTGATACGCTTCCTGTAAAAAAAGTTCTGATGGGCTGGCCGTTAGATAAAACCTTATATGAGAAAACTGCGGACCTTCTTTATAAAAAAAATATTGAATTTTATTTATGGTTTTCTGTTTTTTCCGAAACTGCAGCAGTGAAAGACCTAAAAAAATTAATTGATTTTACAGGCCGTGTTCTGGAAAGAGACAATGAAAATAAAAAAGAGGATTTTTTCTTTTGTTGTCCAAAGAGCGATAGGAATATAGAAAAAATTCTGGACATATTTTCTGAAAACTTTTACTCAATAAGCAAATGTTTTAACGGCGTGTTTCTTGATAAAATACGTTATCCGTCATTTGCGAACAGCCGCGCAGGCAGGGGAGTTTTTTCATGTTTTTGCCCTGAATGTCTTGAGTTTTATAAAGACAAAAATATTAACATAGATGAGTTAAAACAAAAACTTTTAAATGAACAAAAAATAGATATTATTGAATATTATGGAAATGGCAAGTATCTATTTAAAGATAAACTAATGCAGCAGTTTTTTATTTTTAAATCCGAAATTATTTATGAGAGTTTAAAAAAGATATGCGTTTTTTTCAGAAATCAAAACCTTAGTATCGGCTTTGACGTTTTCGCTCCTTTTCTTACGCCGTTTACAGGACAAGATGTTGTAAGGCTTTCTTCCTTATGTGATTTTATAAAGCCGATGATGTACAGAGTTACTAACGCTCCGGCGGGGCTGCCGTTTGAAACTAAAGCTCTTAGGCAGTATACGGGAAGCAAAATAATAAATGAAGGTTTTCTTTCTCTTGATTCATGCGTAGAAGAAATAAAAAACTTAAACGATGTTTCTTCGTGTCCTGTTTACGCAGGAATCGAAATTAACAAAGTTGATGATATCGCCCATGTAGATTCCTTTTATATAGAAGAAACAATAAGAGCGTATTTGAATAAAGACATTCATAGGTTCGCGCTTTCATGGAATCTGCTTGATATGCCTGATGATAATATTAAAAAGGCGGCCCAGATGCTGCGTTAGAGTAAATTGCTGCTAAGTTCCCCGCGAAGAGCGCCGCGGTATTGAATTATGTCCAGTTTATCAAGACGCTGCCTGTGTACAGAAAGCCTGTTTTCAAAATCATTAAAATCCTTGTTTTCTTTTGGAGTCCAGACAGATTCCGCTATTGCGCATAATCTGGGATAGATCATGTACTCGGCAATCCTGCCCGCGTAAATTAACTCAGACCAGAGATTCCCCTGGCCTCCAAGAATATATTTTAAATCTTTTTCATTTATCTGCTCCGGCGCGGGATCTGTTGAATATGTTTTATAAATTGACGCCTCTCCCGCGTAAAGCTGCCCCGGCTCTTCGGGCGTATCTATATGTTTATGATCAAGATACCATCCCTTTGTGTTAGGTGACATGATAACATTATAGCCAAGCGAGCTTGCTTTTATTCCGCCTTCATCGCCCCTCCACGACATTACAACTGCGTCTTTAGGCAATTTAAATTTTTCGCAGTCTTCCAGTATTTCATCCCAGCCTATTATTGTTTTGCCGTGTTTTGAAAGCAGTTCTGCCAGTTTAAAAGTAATCCAGCTTTGTAAATCCGCTGTCTTTTCAAGACCAAGCTCTTTAACTCTGTTTTGACATTTCGGACAGACGTTCCAGCGATCACGCGGAACTTCATCGCCTCCAATGTGCACCCATTTTGAAGGAAATAATTTTGAAAGAACAACAAAAACTTTTTCAGCCAGTTTAAAAATGTCATCGTTTCCTGCGCATAACACATCTTCGAAAATTCCAAAGTGGTCTTCAACCTGATACGGCCCGCCTGTGCAGCCAAGTTCAGGATATGAAGCCAGGACCGCGCATGCGTGGCCGGGAAATTCAACTTCAGGAATTACTTCGATATGCCGAAGAGCCGCGTAATCGACAACTTCTTTTATTTCATCTTCTGTGTAAAAGCCGCCTGTCTCAGGCTGCCATTTTTTTCTAAGATCGTTTCTGACAGAGCCAATTTCGATAAGGCGTGGGTACTCCGCGACGGGGAGTCTCCAGCCTTGATCATCAGTCAGATGCCAATGAAAGCGGTTAATATGGTGCAAAGAAAGAATATCAAGGTGTTTTTTGATAAATGCAGCGGAATAAAAATGCCTTGAACAGTCAAGCATGAAGCCTCTCCACGAAAACCGCGGATAATCGGTGATTTCCGCGCAGGGAAGGATAAGTTTCCCGTCTTTAAAATTTGAAAGTGTCAGCTGGCGGAATGTTTCAAGTCCGTGATGCATTCCCGCTTTTTCCTGCGCTTCCACTGTTATGCTGTCATTTTTTATAATGAGTCTGTATGCTTCCTCTTTCTGAAAATTCTCTGTTAAGTGCAAGTTATCAGGGATACATTCCTTTTTTATAACAGAGGGAATCCCGTTACAGCAGAAAGAGCCTTCGCTGTATTTTATTAACGCCGGTTTTGGTATTATTGACAACTGTTCATTCATTTTTTAATCTCCATTACTTATTTTAAAAATACTCCGTTATGTGAACAGGACGCTGAGTAAATACGCGTTTTAAAACATCTATATTATTATTTACAGATAGACCTTCACGCCTTGAATAAATCGTATTCTCCAGCGATCTATAGCCTGTAATAAGCTGCGTAAGGGTATGTATATCGCATTGAATATCAGCGTCCTTTGCAGTATTTGAGACTTTTGTTTCGTTAGGTGAAAACTCAACATCATACTTTCCGCTGTTGGTTTTTATATTATCATCTTTTACTTCTAATACATACCGGCCTTCGCAGTAAGGGCGGCGCATAAGTTCCAAAGCTTTTTTTACATTTACAACCCTCGACATAAATTTAGGATCAATGCGCATTTTGATATTCCAAGCGTCGCCTGAGAAATCCGCTGGGTCAATATAAGACGGCGACGCCCATTTGAAATTTTCAAATTGCGCGGAAAGACCTGAAACAATTCCAAGGACGCCGTACAATCCTTTCTTACAGGTAAAGGCAAGTTCCTTTACCTGCATATTATGATCGCCGTCTTCAAATAAATCTTCGTATTTAATATAACTGCGCGCCTTCGCGTTTTCATCTTTCCAAAGATAAATATATGATCCTGTCGTGTAAGGGTCTTTGCTTGTAAACAGTTTCCATGAGCGGTTATCAGGCCAGTAATCCCTGTGAATTCCGTGATTTAAATTCGCGATGTATTCGCTGTGAACCTGCGCTAAAAGCGAGGTGTCGTCACCAGGAAAAATTTGCAAAAACTCGCCTTCCGGTTTTATATCAGAAAACGCGCTTGTGTTAATGCTGATATTATTCCGGATATCAGAAATTTCATAGCCGAACTTTCTGTAAAAATCATGATTAAACGGAGTCAGGCAGGAAAAGACTACGCCCTTCTCATAACTTTCAGGCTGCAGCTTTTCAAATATCTGCCGTACAAGACCGCTTTTCCGCGCTTGGGGCAAAGTTGCCACTCCGCCGATGCCGCTCATTTTTACGCTGTGTCCATCAAAGCGCATCAAATAATCAATTTCCCACATTCCTGCAAGAAGTTTTTTCCCGTCAAACGCGCCGCATGCCCATGACGGAGGATGTTCAAGGGGATCGTTTTTCGAACTGTCATCTTTTGAATAATTATTCCGCTGATTATAAGCGATTGTGTGAATTTTATAAAACTGATTTAAATCCTCGGCTTCCATTCTTCGAATTTCGATCATGAGTATACTTTAATCGGGTATTGCGCGATTGTCAATGTTACAAAAGGATTTGACATTTTGCGAATCTGTTGCTAAATTTACGTTATGCGTAAATTAAAAGCCGCCGTAATCGGCGCGGGCAGCACATATACGCCCGAACTTATAAGAGGTTTCATTGACAGGCAGGACACTCTTAATTTTCAATCTTTTTATCTGATGGATATTAATAAAGAAAAACTTGATATTACAGGCGCTCTTGCCAAAAGAATGCTTGAAGCAAAGGGATTTAAAGGAGAGTTTAAACTGACCTGCAGCCATGATGAAGCGATTAAAGACTCTGATTATATTTTCGCGCAGATACGCGTTGGAGGAATGCAAGCGCGCATCCGCGATGAAAAAATTCCTTTAAAGCACGGGCTTCTTGGGCAGGAAACAACCGGAGCAGGCGGTTTTATGAAGGCGCTCCGCACAATTCCTGTGATGATGGATATTGCAAAAAAAATTGAAGTTCATGCACCTAACGCGTGGCTTATTAATTTTTCCAATCCTTCCGGAATTGTCGCCGAAGCTCTGATGAATTATTCAAAAATAAAAATGATAGGACTATGCAATTGTTTTGTAAACATGAAGGCCGCGATTGCTAAAATAACCGGGACTGAAAATTTTGATTATGATTATATCGGTCTTAATCATTTAAGCTGGATAACATCCGTCACAGTTAATGGCGAAAATATGCTTGATAAGCTTGGAAAATCAGCCGGAGCGAAATTAAAAAACATTCCGGATGTTGATTATGATGATGAACTTCTTGCCGCTGTCCCCGCGATTCCCTCTTATTACTTAAGTTATTTTTATATGCGCGATCAGCAGCTTGCCCATTGCTTAAATGCGGAAAAAACGCGGGGAGAGTGCTGCGTCGATATAGAAAACGAGCTGATGGAAAAATATAAAGATCCAAACCTTACAGATAAACCGAAAGAACTTGATGAAAGGGGAGGCGCGCTTTATTCAACCGCGGCGGTTTCCGCTGTTGACGCGATAGAAAACGATAAAAATGAATACCATGTAGTCGGAGTAAAAAATAACGGAGCGATCCCTTTCATGGCAGACGATGATGTTGTGGAAGTTAAATGCAATTTAAATAAAAACGGAGCTGTTCCCGCCGCTGTTTCCAATTACAGAAATCATTACATAAAAGGGATAATGCAGGCTGTGAAAGCCTATGAAAAGCTAACGGTAAGCGCGGCGGTAAACGGCAGCAGAAAAGACGCGATTGCGGCTTTAATGGTTCATCCGCTAATCGGCGATTTTAAAAAAGCCAGGGCTGTGTTAGACGAAATGGTAATCGCGAATAAAGAATATCTTCCTAAAAGTCTTTTGCCTTAAGGTTAAGAAATGGAATATATTCTGGGACTGGACGCGGGCGGAACAAAAAGTCATCTTGCGTTATTTGACATTAACGGAAATCTTGTTGATTTCGGCCGATGGGGAGCTTTAAATCATGAAAATCTTGAAGGATCATTTGGGCAGTTTAAAGATGAAGCCAATCAGTTCATCAATGATTTATTAAAAAAAAATAATCTGACAATCGGACAAATATCATCGGCGGTTTTTGGCGTTGCCGGCGTCGATATAAAATCCCAGCATGATACAATATCAAAAATCATGAGGGAAATCGGTTTTAAAAATTTTATTCTCGCCAATGACGCGTTCCTGGGAATTCCGGCGGGCAGTCCTTCATGCCGCGGCATTTGCGCGATTAACGGAACAGGATGCACAATTGTCGGAGTTAACAAGAAAGGAAGAATGTTTCAGATAGGAGGAGTTGGTTTTATTTCCAATGATTACGGAGGAGGCGGAATGCTGGGAGAAATAGTGATATCCTCTGTTTACAGTGAATTTTTCCGCAAAGGTGAACCAACATGCATGACGCCTGCTTTAATGGATATATTGGGCATAAAAAGCAAATATTTATTTGTAGAAAAAATTTATTTAATGTCAGAAGATCATAGCCTTGATATAAGAAATTTATCAAGGCTGTTGTTTGATGCCGCTTTAAAAAACGACAAAATAGCCCTTGATATTCTTGCCCGCGCCGGTGAAAATTACGCCAACGGAATCAGCGCAATGATAGAAGAGCTGCAGTTTGATAAATATCCCAATGAGGATTTATATATTGTGCTTGCAGGTTCTGTTTTTTCAAAAGGCGAACATCCAAAGATTATTGATACAATAAAAGAAAAACTTAAAAACAGTAACCCTGATTTAAAACTTAAGTACACTCTTTTAAAAGTGCCGCCTGTCGCCGGGGCTGTTTACTGGGCGTTTAATAATTTGAACAAAAACGAAACTGAAAACTGTTACGCGAAAATTCATTCTCAGCTTGAGAATATAGAAGAAAAAATGTAACCGGCTGGGAGTTAATTATCCCTTAACAGCGCCCGCTGAAACGCCTCTTGTTATCTGCTTTCTGAAAATCAGGTAAAAAATGATCATTGGCAGCATACCAATGACAAGGGCGGAAAACTGCTTGCCGTAATCAGACGATAAAGCGCCGGAGAACATATTAACGCCGACAGGAAGAGTTTTTAGCTCGTTCTTTCCGACAAGAATATTAACAAGAATGAACTCATTCCATGTTCCGGTTGTGGTTATAATCGCTACTGTCGCAGCGACAGGCGCCGCCATCGGCATTATGATACGGGCGAAAATTTTAAGATACCTTGCGCCGTCGATACGCGCGGATTCTATAATTTCATTTGGGATACCCTTGATATACGCGGTGGCAAGGTACACTGACATCGGAAGCCCGATCCCGATATACGGAATTAAGACTCCAAGGCGCGTGTCGTAAAGACCGACCCAGTTTATTACAAGAAAGAGCGGAACTAAAATTGATTGAAGCGTAAATAAAATTCCAATTATAAAGCTGCCGTGAAGCAAAGGAGTATATTTTGACGGCAGTTTCGCGAACCCGAAACCTGCCATAAAACTTAATACGATAATCGAAACTACTGTAATTGATGTATAAAAAATACTGTTCATAATTAACGTCGGAAATCTGCCGACTGTCCATGTCCAGGGATAATTATCAATAAACCAGCGCTGCGGAAGAGCTAGCTTGCTTGCCATCATGTATTCCTGAGTTGTTTTAAATGATTGAATGACTACCCATATAATCGGATACAGAGCAAGAATTGTAAAAACAACTACAACTACATATGTTATTATTTGCGACGGCACATGAACTTTTTTGATGTCTGCCATTTTAATCTCCTGTTGCGAACCGTTTTTCCACGGCCTTTGTTATTCCGATCAGAATAAAGCTGATGATTATCATAATTGTCGAAATTGCGTTAGCTACAGGGTAATTGGGCGCTCCGCGGAAAGCTTTGTCATACATAAATATTGAAAGGACATTTGTCATTCGCGCAGGCCCGCCGCCGGTCATTACATATATTAAATCAAAGGATTTTAACGATCCTGAAATTGCAAGAATCGCGCAGGTTACTATTACTCCGGACAGAGCCGGCAGAATAATATACCGCAGTGATTGCCATTCGTTAGCGCCGTCAATTTTTGACGCTTCAATAATGGAGATATCAATTTTTTGAAGATTCGCAAGAAAAATAATTACATAGAATCCTGTATACATCCACAGGATTACGATTAAAATAGGCATCATCGGATTGGTGCCCATTGTATATTCAGCCGCCGGATTAAAGAAACGCATGATTTCCATCCAGACGCTTTCTGACGATAAAAAGAATCTATTGGCAAGAATACCGATAACAACGGCTGATATTACATTGGGAAGATAAATCATAGTTTGAAAAAAATCCGTGCCTTTTATCAGCCCTCGTGAAAGAATATACGCAAGGGCGAAGCCAAGCGGTATCTGGCCGAAAACAGAAACAATAACGATTAAAAGATTATTTTTTAACGCGACAAGGAAAAACGGATCGGTTAGAACGGCTTTATAAGCCGCAATACCGTTAAATCTAATATTCGGGTTTCCGAATATCTGGCCTCCCCTGAAATTGGAAAGACTTAATACGACAGAAAAAATTGTCGGAAACGCCATTACAAAAAGATAAAGCAGCAAGGCGGGCAGAACAAGAAGCAAGTATGACATACGAGCTTCGGTTTTTGTATTTATGCCTTTTAGTTTCATAATTCCGCCTCCGCCTTGATTTAATTAATTTTTATCCGCTGACCGCTTAAAGCGGCCATACGGATAAGTTAAAGCATTACCACTGTTTTGCCGCTCTGCCTGTATCAAAAGCTCTCTGGGTGTTCTGAGCTACCTGTTCCGGTGTCGCTGCGCCCATAACGATCTGCTGGAGACCAACATTGATATGGCTGTAAACGTCTGAATGGAACGCGCCGTCAATAACGCATGTTGATGTGCTGTATGAATTGCCAAGAGCCGCCGCCGCTATTTGCAGAGGTTCAAGATTCATCCTGCTTGCGTCAACATCGTTTCTGGCTGCCGCTGTATAAGCGCCGCTCTGAACTCCGCGCGCCTGCACTTCCTGGCTTGTAAGCCATTTAATAAGTGTCCATGCCGCTTCTTCCCTTACTGATCCTGCCGGAACTGCCGAGCTGATTGCCCAGCCTGTTCCAAGAACAGTTGATGACGCTTTGTTTACTTTCGCGTTTTGAATATCAGGGAATACGCCGAGTCTGAAGTTGCTCTGTCTTGCCGGAGGAATTAACGCCTGTCCTGTGCTGGAGTCTGTCAAGAACGCGCCGACGCGCCAATCGCCGTCGATATAGTACGCGCTTCTGTTATTCGCGAACATACCGGGGCCGTCGCCGTAACCGATTCCAAGAATTGACGCGCTCATTACGCCGTCTGTTATCATCTGTTTTACAAATGAAAGCGCGGCGACAAAGTCAGCGTCTGTAAATTTCGCCTGGCCGTTAAGTATTCTTGTGTGCCAGTCCGGGCCGCAGAAACGCCCCGCGATCATGGAGAAAAGACAGCTCTGCATTACCCAGTCGTCCTGAGCTGCCATGATAATCGTCTCATAACCGGCTGCCCTGAGCACCGGAACCTGCGCTACTAATTCCGCGTAGGTTGCCGCAGGCTGAAGTCCGCATGCGTTAAGAACTTCCATATTAATAAAGAAAGTATGGGTGTTCGTTACTGTAAGCGGAATCATCGAAATATAGCCTGATGCCATCTGAGTCACATCAAGCACTGCCGGCGAATAAACCCTGTTAAGACCGTCTCTGTTAATTAAAGGAGACAAGTCTTTTAACAGTTTCTGTTCATGAAGCGATGTTGATCTTCCTGACGGCCAAACATATACTACATCCGGCATATTTCCTGACGCGATGTATGCTTCTGTCTTGTTGTGGAAAGGTTCGTTAAACAGATCTTCAACACTTACAGAAATATCGGGGTTTCTATCCCTGAAAGTTCCCCATGTCCATGCATAATCAACGACTGTATTAGCCTGGGTAAAGTCTGCGTAATTTAATACTTTTAAATCCCTGGAACTGCCGTCTACTGCTCTGGACGATGATTGACTGCCGGATCCTTGAGTACAGGCGACAGCAATTAATGCCGTGAGAACAAGAATTCCCACGATTTTTACCTTTGTAAACATCAATATACCTCCTATGGTTTTGATTACATATTAAATATACCAATGAATTTATATATATGTCCATATAAATTTTTCCATAATATAATAAAACCTGTTAACTTGGAGGTTTTTATGATCGGAAAAGATCAATTTAACCCAGGAATTGTAAAATAAGCCTTTTCCGCGGTGTAAACGGCGATTTGCGGTGAAACGGTATATGTTTGTAAAAGCCTCGCCGCTCTTTTTATTATGACAGGCTCGACTGTTTTTTTTATTTGTGCTATTATTCACCCAAATGAGCAAATCAAAGACTTTTCTGGTTGACCAAAAGGTTGTTTACCCAAGTCAGGGTGTCGGGGTAATTAAACAAATCATTCAGAAAAAATTTAAGGATTCAAAAATCCCGTATTATGTTATCTATCTTGAAGTAACCGATATGACAATTATGGTTCCCGTTGACAAGGCTATAGGGCTTGGCATCCGTTCAACTGTATCAAGGGATGAAGCGATGAAAGCCCTGGAACTGATAGGCGAGGATTATGATCCGATTCCGTCGGACTGGAAAATGCGCTATCAGATGAATCTTGAACTTTTAAAAAAAGGCAGCATCAGAGATATTGCCAGCATTGTCCGCTCCCTTTACCACCGCAGCAAAGTCAAGGAACTTCCGATTCTTGAACGTAAACTATACGATTCCGCGCTTAAACTTCTTGAAGATGAAATTACAATTTCGCTTCGCAAGTCCAAAGATGAAGTCCAAAACATGATTTTCGCCAAACTGGAACTTGACACCTAAGAATGTGGAGCGGGGAGTTTGGAGTGAGGAATGACGAGTGCGGAGTGATTGATTAAACGATGCGCGATGGACAAATTGCTGCGATAGTTTTAGCTGCCGGGTCGTCATCCAGAATGGGTCTTTCTTCCGGCAGCGAAAACGGCCGGAAAAAAGAGTATCAAAAGCTCAGCTGTGGCATCACTGTTCTTGAATCCTCTGTCCGCGCTTTCGCTTCTGTTTCTTCCATTAACCTGATCGCGGTTACAGTCTCTGAAAATTCCCAAGCGTATGCAAGAAGCGCCCTGTCTCCTGATTTTTTAACCGCATGCAAACAGGAAATCATTTTTGTCACAGGCGGAAAAACGCGCCGCGAGTCTGTTTATAACGCCTTATCCGCCCTTGTTCCGCACAACCCTTGTTATGTGCTAATTCATGACGGCGCAAGACCTTTTGTCAGCGCGCCCTTAATAGAAAACTTAATAACATCTGTAAAAAAATACGGCGCAGTTATTCCTTTGCTTCCGTTAATTGATACGCCGAAAGAGCTGGGAATGTGGAGTGAGGAATGTGGAGTGTGGAGTGAGGAATGTGGAATTAGGAATGAAGAACTAGAAATAAAAGACAGGGAACAAATTATTTTCGTGAAAAGACATCTAAAGAGAGCGGATGTGGGGGTTGCGCAGACGCCTCAGGTTTTTAAATTTCCGGAAATTCTTGAAGCTCATAAAAAAGCCGCGTGTGTCAATGACGAAGAATTCACAGACGACGCTGAAATCTGGGGCAGATTCTGCGGCAATGTCGCGGTGATCTCGGGCGAGAGCGCGAATAAAAAAATCACTTTTAAAGAGGATTTAAATACAAATGATCAATGAGGAATGTGTAATTACTAATGTTAAGTTACGCGGTTTATCATTTCTCATTCCTCATTTCACATTAGTAATTATTTGTCTTTTCATACTCCTTTCCTGCAGCCGCCCGGTAAATAATTTTGAAAATATTGATGAATCTCTTAATGAGACGTCAGGGCTTGTTACATGGTCAGGAGCTTGGCCGATGGCTATTTTACAGCCGGGCGGGTATCCGATTTGGTTTCAGCTAACGGAAAACGGGCCTTTGCACATTGGATCAATAGAAGAGGCGGCAGATCAAAATCCTTTAATTCCGTGGCCGTACGCTCTTCATATAATTTATTTAACAGAAACAGATGACAGCGTTGTAATGGCTGTAAACCGCGACGGCTTTTTAAAATTAGAGCCGCATAAAAACGCGGATAACAGCCGGAGCTCAGATATTGCGCTGTTCCGTTTTTCCGGCGGAGATTATTGGAGCGAATTTACAGTAGGCGGCTTTGTTTTATACGAAGATAATCCGGCCGCTCTTCTTTACCGCGACGATCATTTTTTAAATGACGCTGTTATTTCCGCGTATATGCTTTCCAGAACTTGGTCATTCAACATGAATTCTAATATTCTCTTTCCAATTGACATCCCTGTCCTTAAGCTTTTTCCCAAAGATGAAGGCTGGGTAATAGATACGCTGCGTCAGGGAGCGGACGGTTATTTTTACGGCAGAGCCGAAAAGAAAGGACAGCGTGAGTTACGAATGTTTCGCACAAGGGATCTTTCGCTTGCATCCGGCGTTACAAATATTTCTTCCGATGTTTTTCATGCCTCTTCTCCGAGGGAAACCGATTTTTCGCGCTATCCTTGGCTGCCCATTCTTCCCGAAGGTTTTTCCTACACAGGAATAGCTCAGATTGCCGGCAGCTTTTTTGTTTCATGGGAAGAGCAGACAGATTACAGCATCGGCGCGGCGGGATTTATGCTGATAAAGCCTTAACATTTCTTTTCTATTTTATTAAACTGACTTCATGGAAAAGCTTCGAATATTAATTCCCAAGGGGCGTATTTTTGAAAATGTAAGCCGCCTTTTTTATGAGGCGGGGTTTCCTGTTTCTCTTGCGGACAGAACATACCGCCCGGATACCGGCGCCTCCTGGCTTGATGCGAAAATTATGAAGCCTCAGAATGTCGGCCAGCTTCTTGAACTTGGAAGCCACGACGCGGGTTTTACGGGAGTTGACTGGTTACGCGAAAACGCAAGCGATGTTGATGAAATACTTGATCTTGGTTTTGATAAAGTGCGGATTGTTGCCGCTGTTCCGCAGGAATATAATGAGGAAAAACTGTTTTCTAAAAAACTTGTTGTTGCTACAGAATATGTAAACCTTGCAAAGTCCTGGCTTGATTCAAAGGGTTATAAATATAAGATTCTCCGCACTTTCGGCGCAACGGAAGTTTTTCCTCCTGATGACGCTGATATGATCATCGACAACACATCTTCGGGGCAGACACTGAAAGACAACGGCCTTAAAATAATCGGGACGCTGCTTGAATCGTCAACGCGCTTTGTAGCGTCAAAAGCCGCAGCTGCCGACGCTGAAAAAAAGAGCTGTATCGATGAACTGCGAATGCTGTTTCAGGCTGTCCTTGACGGCCGTGATCGCGTAATGCTGGAAATGAATATCCCAAAAGAAAAATTTGAATCGCTTTCCAGCCTTCCGGCTATGCGAAGTCCGACTATCGCCCCGCTTTACGGCGACGCTGGTTACGCTGTAAAAATCGCTGTTAAAAAAAATGAAGTGCCGGACATCATTCCAAAATTAAAAAAACTCGGCGCCCTTGATATTGTTGAGTATGATTTAAGAAAAGTGGTGCAGTGAGAGTGTGAAGTGAGGAATGTGGAGTGAAGAGTGAAGAGAGGAGCGAAAGGTGAATAGAATAGCTGAGATAAATAGAGAGACACAAGAGACGCAAATTTTTATTAATTTAAATGTGGATGGTACGGGGCAGGCAAAATTAACATATCCAATCGGATTTATGGCTCATATGCTGAATACATTTGCGCGTCACGGGTTATTCGACATTGAAGTGCGGGCTAAAGGCGATCTTGAAGTTGATCAGCATCATCTAGTAGAAGATACAGGGATCGTGCTTGGGCAGTGTTTTTCAAAAGCGTTAGGTGACAAACGCGGAATCAGGCGCAGCGGAAGCTGCCTTTTTCCGATGGACGAATGTCTTGCAAGGGCAGCAGTTGATTTTTCGGGGCGGCCGTTTCTTTTTTTTGACGGGCAGCTTTCCGGCGCGCCGCTGTTATCTGAAACTGAAAACGGCGGAAAGTATGAGTTTCAGACTGATGTAGTCGAAGACTTTTTTCAGGCGTTTACAGCCGCCGCAGGCTGTAATCTGCATCTTGAAATCATCCGAGGAAGAAGCGATCATCATAAAATCGAAGCTCTTTTTAAAGCCGCTTCAAAAGCGTTACGCGCCGCCTGTGAAATTGACGAGCGCGTAAAAAATATTATCCCTTCTACAAAGGGATCGCTTCCCGGCTTTAATTTACCCGGAGTCATCGTGTGATTGGAGTCATTGATTACGGCGCCGGAAATCTTGGCTCTGTGATGAACGCGTTAAAGCGGCTTTCTGCGCAGGCGCGCTTTATTACAGAACCTGAAGAAATGATCCCTTCATCAAAAAAAAATACCTTTGAAAAAATAATTTTTCCCGGCGACGGTCATTTTGGAACTGCGATGGCTTCGCTGGAAAAATCAGGGTTCGCGCAGGTTATAAAGGAATGGATAGCCGCCTGCAAGCCTTTTCTTGGAATTTGCATCGGTTTACAACTGTTATTCGAAACTTCAGAAGAAGCGCCGGATGTAAAAGGTTTATGTTTAATCCCGGGAGCTGTGCGGCGTTTTCCCGGGCGCAAGATTCCGCAGATAGGCTGGAATCAAACTGAGGCAAATGGAAAATCAAAACTTTTCCGCGGTCTTGGCGGTAACAGTTTTTTTTATTACATTCATTCTTATTACGCCGATCCGGTTTGTGGAGAAGTGTGCGCCGCGAAGACCGATTACTATGTCCGTTATTGCAGCGCAGTTGAAAAAGGCGCGCTTTCCGCAGTGCAGTTTCACCCTGAAAAATCAGGAGAAGCAGGGCTTGCCATTCTTAATAACTGGCTTAACGGATAACGGGGTGTTAAATGCAAGCAAAACGGATAATTCCATGCCTTGATGTCGATGACGGCAGAGTCGTAAAAGGCGTAAAGTTTGAAGGCATAAGGGAAGTAGGCGATCCAAGGGAACTTGCAAGGCGCTACAATGATGAAGGAGCAGACGAACTTACTTTTCTTGACATCGGGGCTTCGTATAAAAGCCGCGCGACGCTTCTTGATGTTGTAAAAAAAGTGGCTGCCGAAGTTTTCATTCCGCTTTGCGTCGGCGGCGGCATCCGCGTTATTGACGATATGCGCGATGCGATGAACGCCGGGGCTGACAAAGTATCAGTCTGCACATCGGCGCTCAGCCGGCCGGAGTTGTTACGCGAAATGGCTTCTTTATACGGCAGCCAGTGCGTCGTGCTTTCGATTGACGCAAAGCGCGTGCCTTGCACAGGCGAAGCAAGCGGCGGAAAGCTGCGCTGGAACGCGTTTTCTCACGGCGGAAGAAAGGACACAGGACTTGACGCGGTTGAATGGGCAGTGCAGGCTGTTGAACTTGGAGCAGGCGAGATACTTTTAAATTCGATTGACTCAGACGGAACAGGCGCCGGTTACGACCTTGAGCTGACACGGCGCATTTTAAATGCTGTGCCGGTTCCTGTTATAGCCTCCGGCGGAGCGGGAACGCTTGATCAGATCGCTAAGGTCCTTCTTGGCACAGAATCAAAAGAGAAAGACTACGCGTTTTCACCTAACGAAACGCCGGGAGCGGACGCGGCTTTGGTCGCGTCGCTTCTTCATTTTAATAAAACAACAATCACAGAAATTAAAAAATATGCGCAGTCAAAAGGCGTATGCGTAAGGTGGTAATAGGTTCAATAACCAGGGGTTATAACCTTATAATCGCCGACAAGCAAGCGGTAAGGCTCTTCATCTTCTTCGATTACCGGAAAGCGGTCTGTTTCTTCACAGAAAAAATTATCGTTATGATCATCGTTAACCATTGAGACTTCACCTAACAAAAGAACCGCGTCCTCTGACCAGAACTGATGAAAAATCCCTTGCTTTAAGGTAATGCTTTCTCCTTTTGCAAGGCTTACGACGGTTCCGGCTTTAACTATAAAATTCCGGCCGTCAATTGATACAGGCACATCGGATTTTAAATCCTGGGTTTTATCATCAAGACATTGGTACAATTTAATTTTTAAATTACCGCCGCCGCTCCTGTTAATAATATCTTCCATTTTTGATTTATGAAAATGAAACGGCGTTATCTGATTTGGTTTTACAATTAAAATTTTCTCCGCATATGGTTTTCCGTAAGTATTATTAATATTTCCGTTTCGGATTGTAAATAACAAAAGCCCGAAGTTATCAAAGTCTCCTTTACCGAAATCGGTAATATCCCAGCCAAGCTGGTTTTCAAAAATTTCATTGTACTCAGAGCCTTTTTTCTTCCATTCATTTAACGTCCAATGAGCAAAAGGCGGCAAAGAAAATTGTGTCTTTAAAAGAAAATCTTCAGCTTCGCGGATATATTTATTAATAAGAGAGCGTTTCATAATAATCTCCTTTAATATAAAAATATGTTAATTTAAAAATTAACGAATTAAATCAAAATCTTATTCAAATTTGATCTCTAGTGAATCGCAGACAGGATTATAGCCGATTTTTCTGTATATGCTGTTGGATACGGGATTTGCAAGGTCTGTGTACAGAACGCACTTTTCAAAGCCCGCTTCAAGGATCAGGCGGCTAACGGCGGCAACGCAGGAAGTGGCATAACCCTTGCCCCTGAAATATGGCGGGGTATAAACATAGCTTACGCCGCATACTGTCCGCATTTCTCTGGATTTCTGCGCCATGGAAACAGGGATTCCGTTTTGTTCCAGAATAAATAATTTCTTTCCGTTAATGTGATATCTGTAGTAATCCGGATCGGGATTTATATTTAACGCAGCGCCAAAACAATCAAAGTTGAAACTTTCCAGCCAGTAAGGAAGGAACGCCATGTCGCTTTCCCGAGCTGGACGCAAAGCGCCGGTTTGGGGAATATCAGGATTTACTTTTAAAAGTTCATGAATACGCATTTTTGTTTTAGTATAAAAACTTATATTATTTGCTTTTGCGTAAGCTTCGGCGAAATATTGCGCTAATGAATTTTCTGTCATAATTCCCGGAATTCTATTTCCCGTTTGTGCAATTCCTTTTATAAGGCATGTAACCGCTTCATTATTTATTATATTGTCTGTCGCGTATAGAGTTAGATTATACGGCGGCGTCATAATCGCAGTTAAAAGAATTTTATCTTTTTCCGATACTGTCGCCATAAACCAAAGGCCGGGATCACGCCAGCCGGTTTTATCTTTGCCTTCGTTACCTATGATAAGGTTGCTCAATGGAATTAAATTCTGCGCTTCACTGCGCATAAGAATATTGTAAGTATCCCTATAAAAAATATTTACGTCATTATAATGATTAAAATTCATGATCAAATTCTCCGTTATAAGCATACATCCAATACCGGAAATTAAACAAGGTTATCGAAGAAGGATATTTAAAGACAGATTGAATTTAACATTTATCTTCTATATAATTTTCTCATGGTAATAGCGTCAATAGATATACAAAAAGGAAGCGTCGTCCAGCTAAAGCAGGGTGAAGAACTTGTTCTGCGGCGTGATAATGCACAAGAGCTGGCGTGTGACTTCGATAGATACGGCGAGGCGGCAGTCATCGATCTTGACGCCGCTATGGGGAAAGGTTCAAATATCGAAATGATCAAACCTCTTCTTAGAAAAGCCGAGTGCAGGGTAGGCGGCGGAATAAAAACACCGCAGCAGGCAAAGGAACTTGTAAGTCTTGGAGCTAAAAAAATAATTATCGGTTCGGCCGCTTTCCGCGATCCTGCGAAAAAAGGCGCCGGGAAAGATAACGGCGAATTTACGGTTAACGCCGCCTTCCTTGAGGAAATGTCAAAAAAAATAGGACGCGAGCGCCTTATTGTCGCGGTTGACGCGCGAATGATCAAACCGGGAATTAATGAAATTGTCGTTGACGGATGGAAAACTCCCACAGGACTTGATTTGATAAAAACGGCTAAAGCTGTCGAGCCTTTCGCCGGAGAGCTTTTATTTACATGCGTTGAACGCGAAGGAACTCTTACGGGAATCGATCTTGATCCTGTGCGGCTTCTGCGCGAATCTGTTTCATGTCAGATAACGGCTGCAGGCGGCGTTTCAACGTTAAATGAAATTGAGCAAATCGCCGCGCTTGGATGCGATGTTCAGCTTGGCATGGCGCTCTACACCGGAAAAATTACGCTGGCGGACGCTTTTACCGCTTCGCTCAACTGGAAAAAAGGCCAGCCGACGGCAGCCTCAGCATCTGACACTCAACATTCCTCACTCCTCCCCGTCATAGTTCAATCCCCTGACGGCCAGGTGATGATGACAGGTTTCACAGATAAAAATGCGTTAAACGAAACATTCAAGCGCGGCAATGTATGTTTTTTCAGCCGCACGAAGAACAGGCTTTGGATGAAGGGCGAGAATTCAGGCAATACTTTAAAACTTGTTAAGCTGCGCGCAGACTGCGACCGTGACGCGATTCTGGCGACTGCGCAGCCGCAGGGGCCTGTGTGCCACACAGGCGCGTGGTCGTGTTTTAAAACCGGCAGAGAATATTCGCTTGAATACCTGCAGGAAATTGTCACAGAGCGTTTTCGCAGCCCCGCGCCGGGCTCTTATACCGCAACCCTTGATGATGATCTTGTCCGCGAAAAAATTATGGAAGAGGCAAAAGAACTTTGCGATGCTGTTACCCGCGATGAAATTATCTGGGAAGCCGCCGATCTTCTTTATTTTTCAACGGTACTGATGACCCGCGCGGGCGTTACAGTGCAGGATGTCCTTGACGAACTTGATCGAAGGCACAAGAAGTGAGTGAATTTTGGAACAACAGGGTTAAAAATCTTTCTCCTTATGTGCCCGGTGAACAGCCAAAGGACAAGAAATTAATAAAATTAAATACAAACGAGAATCCATATCCGCCTTCGCTTAAAGTAATCGAAGCAGTCCAAAAAGCGGCGGATGACAGCCTGCGCCTGTATCCCGATCCTGAATGTACAATGTTACGCGAAACAATCGCGGCTTGTTATAATGTAAAACCGGATCAGGTGTTTGCAAGCAACGGCTCTGATGAAATACTGGCGTTCGCTTTCGGCGCGTTTTTTGAGAGTGCAGGCGTATCAAAAGGCAGTGGTAAAGCACAGCCTGTTCTTTTTCCGGATATAACCTACAGTTTTTATCCTGTATACTGCGATCTTTGGGATATCCGGTATCAGACAGTTCCGTTATGCGAAGATTTTACTATAAACACAGAAGACTATAAAAAAAACGGCGCGGAGAACTGCGCAGGCTGCGGTGGAGTAATACTTCCAAACCCGAACGCGCCGACAGGAATCGCGCTTGAGGCGGAAAAAATATTATCTCTTGCGGATTTTTTGGAAAAGCAAAAAAAAGTAATAATTATCGATGAAGCGTACGCTGCGTTCGGCGCGAAATCCGTTGTGCCTTATATTAATAAATATCCTAACCTTTTAACAGTGCATACTCTTTCAAAATACGCGTCATTGGCAGGATTGCGCGTCGGTTTTGCAATCGGCAGCGAAAAACTGATCGAGGCTCTTAAAAGAATGCGAGATTGTTTTAACTCATACACCCTTGACCGCATGGCGCAGGCGGGAGCGGCGGCGGCAGTCGCCGACACAGCCTATTACAGCGAAATTAACGGCCGTGTAATAAAAACAAGGCAGCGTGTTACAAAAGAACTTTGTTCATCAGGTTTTACAGTGCTGCCGTCGTCAGCTAACTTTATTTTTATTAAATTTCCAGGCGTTAAAGGGAATGACGTGTACTCTGCATTGCGCGAAAAGGGAATTCTCGCGCGTCATTTTAACAAGGAAAGAATTAAAGATTTTCTGCGCGTAACCATCGGGACTGATGATGATATGGATATTTTTCTGGATTGCTGCAAGGAAATTATTAAAACACCAAAAAGGAATGATTAATGAAAATAATTAACAGCGGCGAATTCGATGCGTATTGGAGAAATCAAAAATCGCAGTCAAGCGATGATGCGCAGACAGAAAAAACCGTAAAAGAAATTATCGCCGCGGTGCAGAAAGAAGGCGACGCCGCTGTACGCCGTTATGCGTCAATGTATGACAAATCATCCCCTGAAAAACTTGAAGTTTCTTTCTGCGAAACAGAACACGCGATTTGTGCGTTACGCGAAAGTAATCCGGAGCTTGTGTCCGCTCTTTTATTGTCGGCTCAGCATTTAAAACGGTTTTCAGAAAAACAAAAAGAGCACTTTGTTAACTTTGAGTACGAAATGGAAAAAGGGCTTATTACAGGCCAAAGGATTATCCCCGTTCAGCGCGCCGCTGTTTATATACCGGCGGGAAGATTTCCGCTTTTTTCATCAGTTTTAATGTGCATGATTCCGGCTTTTTGCGCCGGAGTAAAGGAAGTGCTTTTATCATCACCGCCTTCAAAGGACGGCCTTCCCGATAAAAATATTCTTGCCGCTGCGGCAATCGCCGCGGAGGTCTGCCGGATAGAGAATAACACTCTGCAGATTTTTTCGATCGGAGGCGCTCAGGCAATAGCGGCGCTTGCTTTAGGTACGCAGTCAGTTCCCCGCGCGGATATAATCGCAGGACCTGGAAACAAGTATGTCGCCGCCGCAAAGCGCGTTCTTTTTGGAAAGACAGGAATTGATTTTATCGCGGGGCCTTCTGATGTATTGATTATTTCTGACGGCGGCGGCGAAAAAGCCGCGGACATTATCGCGGCGGATATGCTGGCGCAGGCGGAGCATGATCCTGACGCGCGCGCAAGGGCGCTGGTATCTGACAGTCAATTTGTGGATCTCATTGTTTGCGCGGTACAGCGGCGACTAAAAACGCTTGCGACAGGAAAAACAGCGCGCGCTTCGCTTGATAACGGAGGCCTTATAATTGTCTATAAAAATAAAGAAGAAGCCGCGATGATCGCAAATATTATCGCTCCTGAACATTTGCAGCTGCACACATCTGACGATGACAGCTGGATTCCGCTTTTATTTAATTATGGGTCGCTGTTTATAGGCGCGCTGTCCGCCGAAGTGTTAGGTGACTATTCAGCGGGAGTTAACCACACGCTGCCCACTGAAACAAGCGCGCGTTTTACAGGCGGTTTATCCATACGGAACTTTTTAAAAACAGTTACAACGCTGCGCTGCGCACCCGCAGAAGGTTTTGAAAAAGCGCGCAGCGCCGCTGAAATTATCGGACAAGCGGAAGGACTTCATGCGCACGCATTAAGCGCGGCAAGCCGCAAATTATAAAGCGCCCCTCTTAATCTTCTTTGTTGTGGTCATTTCCATCGGTTTTTCTAGAATGACAGTCTTTAAAATCTTCTGATACGGAAGCAGCCGCTGGTTCACTTCGGTGATAATCGCGTCGATTCTTTTTTTCGTATCATCTTTGGAAGGAGTCTCGCTCTTTTCGTTTTTAAACTCGGGATTAGGATATACAAGCGCTTCGATTCCTTCGGTTTTCATTTTCGCGTCCAAAAGATACCCGCGGATCAGAATCTGATCAATTTCTTCATAAAGCTGGAATTCGTTTTCAATTTCTTCGGGGTATACATTCTTGCCGCCTTCTGTGACAATCATGTTCTTTGCGCGGCCTGTCAGCTCAAGATAATTATCGCTGTCCATTCTGCCAAGGTCGCCTGTTTTTAAATAACCGTCGGCTGTAAAGGAAGCGGCTGTTTCCTCCGGCATATTGTAATAGCCAAGCATTACCATCGGTCCTTTTACAATTACTTCTCCGATGCCGCGTTCGTCCGGGTTTAAAATCTTCATATCAACCTGCGGGCACGGGCGGCCGACGCTGGTTTCCTTGTAAGCTTCAATCGGGTTAATCGCGATTATCGGCGAAGTTTCTGTTAAGCCGTACCCCTGAACAAAGTCGATTCCAAGCTGATTGTATTTTCTGAACACGCTTGGCGCAAGAGGACCGCCTCCTGAAATACAAATACGAACCGATGAAAGAGACGCTTTATCAAGAATGAATTTGAACATCTTCTTTCCGGGATTCTTTTTAAATACTTTTTTTATTACTCCGGAAATCCCCATTAAAAATGATATAAGACCGTAAACAATCGGGCCTTTCGCTTTTAATCCGCGGATGATCCCGGCGAGCACTTTATTAAAGAGCATCGGCACGCCAAGAAGCATTGTGACCTGCCCCTGTTTAAGGTCTTTCAGGATTTGGCTTGTTACCATTTTCTTTCCAAAGAGAACTTCCGCGCCTGTGGAAATGGTTTCTATAAAGACTGCAAGCATTGTATAGGAATGATGAATCGGCAGAATCGCGTAAAAAACATCGGTATGTAAAACGATAAGAGGAGTTCCCTGCGCGAGGTATACGTCAGACACAAGGTTCTTATGGGTGAGCATAACGCCTTTTGGAATGCCTGTTGTGCCGGATGTAAAAAGGATTGCCGCAAGGTCGGTTTCTACAGACTGCGGAATTTCCGCGGCAGGTCCGTCCAAATCGTAAATATAAGTGCCGATTCCCTTTTTTACGGAAATTACTTCTTCAAGGTTGACAGGTTTAGCTGCGTAATATTCATATTTTTCTTCATCGATAAATAACATCCGCGCGCCCGCGGCTTTTATAAGGGAATCTATTTCTTCATTTTTTAACTGGTAATCAATCGGAACGACAACGCCGCCTGCGAAAAGCACCGCAAGATAGGCGACTGTCCATTCAGGCAGATTTTTCGCGCTTACAGCGACTCTGTCTCCGCGGCGGATGCCCTTGCTGTGAAGCCAGCGCGCCACAGCCTCAATTATTTTTAACGCTTCTGTATAATTTAAACTTATTCTGTCCGGATCATAAATTGTAAAGCATGGGCGCTGCGGATAACGGTCAACTGTAATTCTGTACATTTCCGGCAGAGTAGGCCACAGCCCGGTAAAACTCTTTCCACGATAATCGTTTAAAAACCCCCACGTTTCGACATAAGGAATTCCCATTTTATCCTCCAAAATTTAATTGATCTAAAGGGTACATCACAACCCTCGTATATACCGACACCTTTTAAGTGTCCCGGTTGCATGATTATGACATACTTGCATATTTTGTTCTATTGGTTAATTAAAATATTTTGTTTTATTTATAACGATATGGCAGGCGGCGCACAGATAAAGCCGCAGTCAGTCATACACTTACCAGTTGTTAGTTCCAGGTCACTTCGTAAGTCAGAGGGGTTTCCAGAACAAGAAGGTCAAGCAGAGCTATATCAAAATTGGCTCTTCTGCCTGAATATGTGCCGCCGCGTACATTTGTTATAACACCCGGAAAATCGATGGAAACAATGATTCTTGAACCGGCGATTTCATCGCTTACAGCCCTGTTGTAAAACATGGCGACTTCGTCAAGATACTGGCTTTTTGTTAATCTTTCGCCTGTTGCAATCGGCGCCATAAGGGCTTCAAGGTATCCGGTTATTTCCTGCGATAAAAGCGAGCAAATCACAGGGCCGTTATTTATGTTGATATTTATTACGCATCTGCCGTTTTGCTGGAAATTGATGAAAGAAAAGCCGTTTGCGGAAAGGAAATTGTTTATATGCGAAATCCTCACCTGTCCTTCGAGCGCCGAATCAGATGTATTTCTGAAATTAACTGAGGCGACTCCCGGCGCCCTTGACATAGACTGGGTGATTGCGGGAGCGTCCAGCACAGGGCCGGTTGTCTGCCCGCCCGCTCTTGAAAACGAGCGGATTAAGCTTGCCATTCTGGGTTCAAGCGACATGCTGACATTAACAGCGGCAGAACCGTCGGCGGCAAGAGAGCTTTCTATTCTTGCTGCGCACGAAACAAGCGTTAAAACGGTAAAAAGCGGCAGGATCAGCCTTTTCATGTATTTAATATATCATTAATTTTTATTAAAAACTTGTAAATTTGATTTATTTTAATTAGAATTCTATATAGATGAAGAAAGCTTTAATTTTCGCGGTATTTTCATTTTTTGCAGCCTCGGTTTTCGCCAATGATTTGCCGAACAGGCGAATTTTTATCGAAGGAACAGCCTTAAGACCCGATCAAACAGAGTATTTTTTATGGAATTTTTATGCCGAGGCCATAGGCACAGGCTACCCTGTCACTGAAAACATCGAAGAGGCCGCCTATATTTTCCGTTTCAGCGTCCGCAGCAACATTAACAGAAATATCGATAATAACCTTTATATTCTTACAATCAGCTTTATAACCGCATCGGATGATTTGGAAATCCTTACCTTCGATTTTTTCTTTTCTTCGCTTGACGAAATGTATCAGCATAACAGGACGCTGTTTTTGTACGCGGCGAACTATATCCCGCCGTACACAGAAGATGATCTGGTTATCAGCATAACCGAAATAAACGAGCTTGACACGTCATGGAAAGACAAATGGCTGTACTTCCGGGCTTCGTTTGATTACCCGATATCGTTTTATATCTTACAGCCAAAAGGGTTATTTAAGGGAATGTCAGCTTATTTCGGCGATGATATAAATAATCCGGATTATTTTGAGACGCTGGAACATAAAATTTCCCCGATGCCCGGGATAACTCTAGGGGTTGAGCTGCAGTTTCTTAACTTTATGAGCGTTGAGCTAAATACAAAAGTTGTTCTTGGAGACACTAAAAGTAATACCTTTATTAATATTTCCGCCGGAGCTGAGATAAAATTCCCTCTTAAATTTTTAAAATCTTTTGTAATCGCACCGTACCTTGCTTTCTCCATACCTTTGACCATTTCCCCTATATTTAAAGAATACCCGCCATTTGTTTTGGGCGGAGGCGTTCAGGCAGGCGTCGGCGGAGGAAAAAACGGCTCGGTTTTTCTCGATGTTAATTTTATGTTTTCCTTCAGCCAGGCGGGAATGCATAACCCGTTCATGCAAAACGACTACGCCCCTAATCCTCCTGTGATATATTACAACCGGATTGTTATCGGACTTGGAGTCGGGTATAAGTACGGTCTTATCGCAAGGAAATAATTATTCTTTAATATTATATTTCTTCCTGAACCTTTCGATGCGTCCGGCTGTGTCTACTAATTTTTGCTTGCCGGTAAAGAAGGGGTGGCAGGATGAGCAAATTTCAACCTTGATGTCCTTGGTGGTGGAACGCGTTTCAATTACATTCCCGCAGGCGCAGGTAATTTTTGTCATTTCGTACTTGGGATGAATCTTGTCTCTCATTTATGTCTCCTCAAAAAATTGTCCAACTTCGCTTTTAAAAGCGGTTTAAGGACGCAGTTCCTGCCGGGAATTGATCAATCCATTCCCCCGGTTCCAGTGTTCATGGATCTCAGGAATGCTTCATTATTCTTGCTTTTCTTCATTCTGTCAACCAGCAGTTCGATGATTTCGATATCGTCCATCGGGTTTATGACTTTGCGCAGAATCCAGATTTTCTGGAGTTCCTCTTCCGTAAGAAGGAGTTCTTCCTTGCGCGTTCCTGACTTTTTAATATTGATAGCCGGGAAGAGGCGGCGGTCGGAAATGCGCCTGTCCAGGTTGATTTCCATGTTGCCTGTGCCTTTGAACTCTTCAAAGATTACTTCGTCCATGCGGCTTCCGGTTTCCACAAGCGCTGTGGAAATGATTGTAAGGCTTCCGCCTTCTTCTATATTACGCGCCGCGCCGAAGAAACGTTTTGGCTTGTGAAGAGCGTTTGAATCAACGCCGCCCGATAATATTTTCCCCGATGTCGGGACTGTCTGGTTATAGGCGCGCGCAAGGCGGGTTATCGAGTCTAAAAGGATTACTACATCTCTTTTGTGCTCCACAAGGCGCTTTGCTTTTTCCAGAACCATTTCCGTTACCTGAACATGGCGGCTTGCCTGCTCGTCAAATGTTGATGAAATTACTTCCGCGCGGACTGTGCGTTCCATGTCGGTTACTTCTTCGGGGCGCTCGTCAATTAAAAGGACTATCAGGTACACTTCAGGGTGATTTTTTGTGATAGCGTTCGCTATTTTCTGCATCATGATTGTCTTGCCGGTTCTTGGAGGCGCGACAATGAGCGAGCGCTGGCCTTTGCCGATTGGGCAGAATAGATTAATTACCCTTTCGCTGACTCCTTCTGTTGAAGTTTCAAGATCGAGTTTTTTATTAGGATACAGCGGGGTAAGGTTGTCAAACGGGATGCGGTTCTGCGCGACAGTCGGGTCGTCGTAGTTGACAGTCTCGACGCGCAGCATCGCAAAAAAGCGCTCGCCTTCTTTCGGGCTGCGAATCTGGCCGTAAACTGTGTCGCCTGTTTTTAACGCGAAGAGGCGTATCTGGCTTGGGCTTATATAAATGTCATCAGGGCCCGGAAGATATGAGTTTTGCGGGCTGCGCAAAAAGCCGTAACTGTCAGGAAGTATTTCCAGCGATCCGTAAGCGTAAATTATTCCGCCTCTTTCTGTATGCGCTTTTAAAAGGGCGAAAACAATTTCCTGCTTTTTTAGGATCACCATATCGTCATGGGTGATGTTATAACAGGCGGCAAGCTCCCTTAAATCTTTCATATTGAGCCTTATAAGCTCGTTTATTGTAAGGCGCGGTTTTCCGTTATCCTGATCCTGGCGCGGAACAGGCTTGCCGTATAAATCCGGCATTGAAGGCAGCTTTGGCAAAGCAGGCAGCGTATCATTCTGCTGATTATCGTTATCGTCATTATTTGAAAATGACGAATCGCCGTTCTGCCTGTTATCTGAATTTTGATATGGTTTTCTTCCTCTTACTATTACCCGGCTGGATTTTTCCCCGGCGCCGTTGGAAACGCCTGAATGTGCGTTTTCTGATTCGCTGTTTTTGGATTCAGCATCATCCGCGGCAAAACCTCCGGCGCCGGAATTTTCCTCTGCGCCGTTTTCATTTTCTGCGGGCTTTCTGCCTCTTTTTACAACTGCCATCTTTACCACCTATGGATTGTTATTCCCGGGCATTTAAGCCGGTAGAACACAGGATTATTTTTAATAAATTATTTTGCATAAGCTAATCGAAAGGATACTCCAAATCTAACGGTTTTCTATAAGTTTGTCAACAGTTTTATGAATCATTTCCATCGCCGCAATCACGGCTTTCAGGCGCACATCGTTTCGCTGCCCTTCAAAAAAAAACTTGACAGGCTCAACCCCCTCTGGTGAAGCGGCTGCGATCCATACTGTTCCCACAGGCGTATCGCTTCCGTCGCCGTTCGGTCCGGCAAGCCCTGTAACCGAAGCCGCTAAACCGGCGCCGCTTTTTTCCAGCGCTCCCAGCGCCATTGAACTCGCGGTTTCCTTGCTTACAAGACCGTATTTGTCAAGTTCATTTCCGTTAAGATCGAGCATTTTCATTTTCGCTTCTTTTGTATAACACACAAAAGAACCCCACAAAACAGAAGACGCGCCGTCTATGTCCGCAAGAAAGCCTGATATAAATCCCGCAGTGCATGATTCAGCTAACGCGATTTTTTTTTGATGCTTTTTGCATTTTTCTATTATTTCCCGGGCTTCTTTTTCCGCCTGTGTTATTAAATTTATATTCCGCTGTTTTTTAATTAAATTAGAATCTGACATTGGATCTCTGTAAATCCGCCTTTATTTCTTCCGCAGGTCTGTGAAAAATTTCTATATCTTTTTCTACATTTGTCATTTTGCATTTGCCTTCAAAAAGAACGCCGTCGGCGATGCGCAGTTTAGCCGCGCTTACATCTCCGTGAATCTTGGCGCCGCTCATCATATCAACTTTATCCTGCGCATGAACGGTCCCTGTAATATTGCCGTACACCGTCAGCGAGCTTACCGTTATGTGATCTGCTTCCACTCTTGCGTCTTTATCTACAATTAGATCGCCGGAGGCTTCTATAGTGCCCCTGAAATTTCCCTGAATGTGCAGGGTGGTCGCGAATTTTAAAAAACCTGTAAAACTTGTCGTTTTTCCCAAAACGACAATGCTTTCTTTATCTCTTCTTTTTCCTTCCCGTTTGGACATTATTGCCTCTGTTATTCCTGCACTCCGCTCATGTCAGGCGGGCTTTGACGAGTATTTCCGTCCTGATGCAGGAATTTTCTTATATGGCTTTCCAGAACCGAAAGCCCGATTTCATCCTTCTTTATATTGTCCCATTCATTAATTGTTTTTTCTATCCGCGCGTCAAGCGCTGCGATTTGCTTGCGAACAGAAAGAATTTTTTCGCTTGCCGGTTTTACAATATTGATAAGCGCTTCCTGATTCAATACCGCGTCTTTTGACTGCGCGCTGTCATAAATTGTTTTTACCGCGCTGTCCAATTCTTCGATGCTTCCGATAAATACCGACAGATTTTCTTTTAAGTCCTTGTTTAATTCTTCGGCAAGTGCCAGACGCGCCTCTCTCATTTTTATCTGATCAAAAAGCGCGCGGTTGCGCAGAACGGCGTTAATGCGCGCCAGCACTTCGGTAAAATTAAATGGTTTTGTTATATAATCGTCCGCGCCCGCTTCAAAACCGGCGACTTTATCTTTTACATCATCAAGAGCGGAAAGCATAATAATGGAAATATTCTTTAAATTTGGATCATTTTTTATGTTTTTGGCGATTTCCCGGCCTGTCATACCCGGCATAATATTGTCAAGGATGATTAAATCGGGAAGGAATTTTTTTACTTTATCAATTACTTCGGCTCCGTCATCGCATTTTTCCACGACAAAACCAAGTTTAGAAAGCATTACCTCGAAAAAATCAAGATTAATGGTTTCATCGTCGGCGATTAGTATCTTTTTTTGTGTGTTCATCGACAACCCCTTTTCGTTTCCTTATTGTATACCATAATACTCCCAATAGCAAGAATGTTACAGCAGCAAACAGGAAGATAATACCAAGATAATCGCCGTAATTAGTATAAATCGTGCCGCTGGTGACGATGGGAACTGCCACATTCAGCCATGTTTCGCAAAACGCGGCGGCTTCCGCTATTACCCTGCCGTTTGGATCGATCGCGCATGTCTGCCCCGATGCTGTCGCGCGCACCATAGAGCGGTTGTTTTCTACAGACCTGAACACAGCCATGGAAAGATGCTGGTTCTGCGCGGGAAGGCTGTTTGACCACGCGTCATTGGAAATATTTACAATGACTTCGGCGCCGCGAAGGACAAAATCTCTGACAAGATAACCGAATGTATCCTCAAAACAAATCGGCGTTGAAAAGGTGAACCCGGGTCCTTGAAATACTGTCGCTTCAATTCCTTTTTCCCAGAAGTGCGTGTCCGCTTCTTTTAGAATTTTGTAAATCCACGGGAGCTGTTTCTCATAGGGGAAATGTTCCGTAAACGGAACTAAATGAATTTTATGATACGTTTGGGTATTGACTCCGTTTTCGTACAGCATCGCCGCGTTATAATCAATTCTGTGTTTCTCGTTTTGATTCGGGTTTATTAACGGGTTCATCCGCCCGTCGTCATTGCCAATTAAAAACGGAACATCCTTTACGGCAAGATAATCGAGCAGCTCTTTTACAATCAGCCATGAAGCCTGATCGTCGCGGTAATTGGTGTGCCAGTAAATCCTTGGAATGAACGCAGTCTCCGGCCAGACGACAAGCTGCGGCTTCGGGCTTAAGGCAAGCGCTTCATCAGAGAGTCTGATTAATGCGGATAAATCTTTTTGGTACGCAAGATTTATTAGATAATCTGTTGAACGCTTTGTCGCTTCCCAGGGATCTGTGTTCTGCTGGATAAGCGCTATCTGCGCTTTTGGATAAGCGGAATAATCCTTCATATTGATAAAACCAAAAATCAGCGCCGCCGTTAACGCGGCCGCCCAAACAGCCGCCGGAATAATATTTGATTTTTTAACCTCTTTTATTGCGGTTAGCGGTAAAAATTCTTTCTTATATTTATTGATCACGTCCGCGAGCCAGAAGGACGGGAATGTCACAAGAGCGGATACGCCCCAAACGCCTGTGATACCCGCGATTTGAATTAAAGGAATAAAGCGCCATTGCGTGTAACCTGTGATTCCGTATGAGTACCCAAGAAACCCCTGAGTCGAAAGATATTCATACGCAATAAAGATCAGCCATTGAACAAGATACGCTTTTTTTTCATAAAAGATTTCTGCGCATTTTAAGAGCAGAAAAATTACTATATGGTAAACAAGGTAAATTGTATAAACAGCGGTTCCCGCGACAGGATGAAACAGGCCAAGCCAGTAATTAAAAAGTCCGTAAGCTGTAAAGCCGTAAATCGCACCCCATCCCATACTCGCGGCAATATTATTTTTATGAATAACCAGAAGAATCGGGATGTACGCGAACCACGCAAGAAAAGGAAGCCCGTGTTTAAAAACCTGATTCGGAAAAGAAGCGGCAAAAAGAACCGAAGATAAAAGAACAAGAAAAAGGTGGAGCAGTATTGTCTTTAAATAATTATGCTTTAACGGCTGCATAATTATTTTGCTTTCATTTTGTTTCGGATTCATCAATATGCCATACAGCCTGTTTTAGCTCGCGTCCCGGGCGGAAACAAGCCGCTCCGTGCGGGCGGACAATCAGGCTTTCTCCTGTTTTGGGATTACGGGCGCGGGATCGCGCTTTCCTTACTTTTACCTCAAATGTGCCAAAGCCGCGAAGTTCAATCACCTGGCGGCGTATAAGAGCCTCTTTCATCTGATCTATGAATAAATCTACCGCGCTGTGAATTTCTGTCCGGCTTAATTTGGTTTTTTCGTATAGAGCGTCAATCATGTCAGCTTTTGTGAATTTCTTAGCTGCCATATTTTTTTATTATTGCGCTACTTTTATAACATTATAATACCGCTGCATCCTGGATTTTTTTCTGGCTGCCGCATTTTTTGTTATAATTCCTTTCCCGGCGGCAGTATCAATTTTCTTAATCATTTCTTTTAAAGCTGCGTCCGCCTGAGGATCTTTTTTCTGCGCTAAAACTGTAAATCTTTTTACGCTTGTTTTTACAGCGCTCTTTGCTGATTTATTACGAAGACGGCGTTCTTCACTTTTGCGGTGCCGTTTTTCCGCTGAACTGCTTTTCTTAGCCAAAGAATTCCTCCAAAATCTATTAAATCAGATTATTTTTAACGAAAATCCGACGGGCGTCTTTCAGTCCGTTTGCATTTCTCGCATTCCGCTATGTTCTTTACCTTGCCGCTTTCAAATAAGGTCTTCATTTTAATTTCGCCGCCGCAGGCACACATAAATTTTTGTGTCGCGCTGGCTGTACGGCTGTTCTTACTGGCCTGTGCCATAGTTCTCTCCTAAGAAATAATATGAGACTAAGTTACTATAATGGAAAATTATAGTCAATGGGGTTATGTCAGAAATAACGCTTTAAAAGCCCCTTAAATCCGCAGCAGTGCCTTGCCTCGTCACGGGCCATTTCATGCACTATGTCATGGATTGCGTCAAGACCCTTCTCTTTCGCCCTTTTGGCGATGTCGTTCTTTCCGGCGCAGGCTCCGTGCTCGGCTTCTATACGCAGTTCAAGGTTCTTTTTGGTGCTGTCTGTTATCACTTCGCCCAAAAGCTCGGCAAAATGAGCGGCATGATCCGCTTCTTCATAAGCATACCGTTTATAGGCTTCGGCGATTTCCGGGTATCCTTCGCGCTCTGCGACTCTTGCCATCGCAAGATACATGCCCACTTCGCAGCATTCACCGTTAAAATGCGCCTGTAAATCCTTTATAATATCAGTATCAACGCCCTTTGCCACGCCCACAACATGCTCTGCCGCGAACGCGCCATCAGCAGTCTGTTCCTTAAATTTTGAGCCTGGAACTTTACATTGAGGACAAGCATCAGGGGCGCTGTCGCCTGTATGTACATAACCGCAAACTGAACAAACCCATTTCTTCATGATAAACTCCTTGTTTTCTGTTTTTATCAGTATAACATATAATCATTAATTTATGTTTTTTATCTTTTGGTTTTTCTTATTATTTTTTGCATGTTATTACTATTTTTATTAAGTTGATCTTTTTGTATATTTAATGGATAATCATTCATGATTAAAACTATTTTCTGCGCAATTTATTTAGTTATATCCATGATATTTTTAGTTCCCTTTGGCTTAATTGCGTTCTTTCTTTATCTTATTGGGCTGCGTAAATCCATGAGGCTTGTTATGTATAAGATCGCGCAGGGATGGGGGTTTTCATTAATAAAAATTTCAGGATGCAAGATAACAGTCAGCGGAAAAGAAAATATACCGCGTAAGGACGGTGTCTGTTTTATCAGCAATCACGACAGTTATTTTGATATTGTGCTGCTGCTCGCGTATTGCGGCCGGCCTTTTGGTTTTATAGCAAAAAAAGAACTGGCTTTTGTTCCTTTCTTAAATATGTGGATATATATGCTTGGCGGTCTTTTTATTGACAGAAAAAACATCCGAAAAGCGGTTGTCACAATTAATAAAGGCGCAAAGCGGATAAAAGCGGGCGGCGGTATGATTATCTTCCCCGAAGGACACCGTTCAAAGGGAAGAGGACTTCTCCCGTTCCATCCCGGCTCTTTAAAACTAGCGACGATGGCCCGCGCTCCCATAATACCTGTCGCGATAAAAGACTCAAGCGAAGCTCTTGAAAAACATGGCCGCGTTATCGGCGCCAAAGCCGGAATCTCTTTCCTTCCGCAGATTGACACAGCCAGTCTGCCTTCCGAAGACCGCAAGCAGATTCTATGCGATAAAATTTATCAGGCAATTAGCGATGAACTTAACCACGCTAATGTACAAAACGAAACAGCAGCCAATGAGTGTTGACATTTTAATGCTTATTTTTTAAGATTAAACCGCACGCTCCCCGGTTGTGTAATGGTAGCACAGCTGACTCTGGATCAGCTTGTGGGGGTTCAAATCCTCCCTGGGGAATCTTAATTTACGCCTTAAAATATTATTAATTAATAGTTAATTATTTTTTCCACAAAAAAATACCGGAGGATTTGAACCGGAGCGCTGCTGTTAATAATCCAAGGCGATAGCCTTGCATAATAAAAATTCGATGCAGGAAGCATCGGCAGCGCGCAGGCGGCCTTGAAACCCGAAGCAGGAAGCTGGGGGTTGAAAGGCAAATCCTCCCTGGGGAATAAATTACACTTTTTATTAAAAAAAAACAGGTGATAAAATTTGCATTGGTAAAACCTCCCTGGGGAATCTAAATCTTCCTCTATTTTTATTGACTTTAAAATAATTTATAGAATAATATGTTATATACCTAAAAACAGGAGTAAATTATATTTGAAAGGAGCATATTATGAGTGATACCAGAGAAAAAGCCGCTGATGAAATGTTTTGTTCATCATGCGGAGAAATAATTAAAAAGGAAGCGGAAATTTGTCCAAAATGCGGCGTAAGGCAGAGAAAAGCGCCGGCAAGCAGCGGAGTGGGATCAAATTGGTTAACGCTTGTGCTTTTATCGTTTTTCCTTGGCTTCCTTGGCGTAGACAGGTTTTATACCGGTTATATAGGACTTGGGGTACTGAAACTTCTTACTTTAGGCGGCTGCGGAGTCTGGGCGCTTGTAGATTTTATCTTAATAGTATGCGGCAAATTTTCTGACGCTAATGGTAATTTAATTACCAAAGATGCATAATATAAAAATTTTGCCTTTATATTCAAAAATAAAGGCAAATAAAATATTATTAAAATTTGTTATAATAATATTTCTTAGCATAATATTTTTTTATATACCTAAAGATTATCTGGGAGATACATATCCAATATGCCTGTTTAAAATTTTATTTGGCATAGATTGTATCGGATGCGGAACGACAAGGGCAGTATGGTCTGTATTGCATTTTAAATTTAATGATGCAATAGAATATAATAAATTAATCGTAATTACTTTCCCGCTGTTGTGTTTTTGTGTAATACAATGGATATTAAGGAAAAGATAAATGGCATTATTAAAATCGAAATATTTTCAGTTTGTTAATCCTGTTTACAAGGGGGACAGACCCGCTTCGGAGATGAAGCTGTCGATTTTAACATACGATGCGTCATCCGCGCAGATGTATAATGTCTCCTCTATAGATGAGCTGATAAATTTAAAAAACAAATCAAAGATGTCGTGGATAAATGTGAGCGGATTAAAAGACATTGATTCTATCAAGCGTTTGGGCGAGATGCTAGAAATTCATCCTTTAAGCATAGAAGATGTTATGCACACCGAGCAGCAGGCAAAAACAGAAATTTTTGACCAATACAGATTTTTGTCAATAAAGACAATTCAGCAGAAAAAAGTTATTTCAAATATAAAAAAGGAGAGGAAAAAATTCCCGTTTTTTTCCATGAAAAAGAACCCTGCGGAGCAGGACGATGAAATTAATGAATTAAGCATTGATCAGATCAGTATAATAATAATGAAAAATGTTCTGTTAACATTTCAGGAACTGTCGGGGGATTCGTTTAACAGTATCAGAAAAAAATTATTAGAAGACGCCGGCGAGATCCGTAAAATGGAAATCGATTATCTGGCTTATTTAATTATTGATTCAATTGTTGATGAATATTTTTACTCCATTAACCATTTAGAAGAATATATCGATGATTTTGAAGAACGCGCAACCAAGACAAGCGACAACAGCTTTATCGAGGAAATTCAGGATACTAAAAAATACCTGCTGCAGATTAAAAGGGCAATCCTTCCTTTAAAAGGAAATCTGATGGTTATTTCCCGGCATGAAACGTTTTTTAGAACAGAGGAAATAAAGCCGTTTTTACACGATTTAAATGAAAACTTAGAGCATGCTGTAACAATGGTGGAACATTACAGGGAGTGGCTTTCCAACATCATGGATGTTAATTTATCTGTTTTATCGCATCAGATGAACAAGGTAATGAAAGTGCTTGCTATGATTTCCACTATCTTTATACCGCTGACTTTTATCGCCGGAGTATACGGCATGAATTTTGATTTTATGCCCGAATTGGGATATCAGCTGGCATATCCCATTGTTCTTGGCGGAATGGGTCTTATCGCGCTTGTGATGATTATTGTTTTTAAAATTCACCACTGGTTTTAAAGCCCGGAAAATATTATATATTGTAAACAGTATTACCGTTAATTGCTTCACATTCTGTCTTATCATGCGTAACAAAAATAACAGTTTTTCCTTTAATTTTTTCTTTTGTATAGAGCATTAATTTTTCTTTTGTCTCATTATCAAGACCCTTAAAAGGCTCGTCCATAAATAATATGTCATATTCAGCCATTAACGCGCGCAATACCGCGATTCGCCTTTTTTGACCGCCGCTCATCGTGCGCGTTATCTGATAAACACATTCAGCGCCCAGGCCGGCGGCGGACATCGCTTCTGTTATGCTGTTCATTTTTAAAGATTTACCGCACACAAGGCGTATATTCGCTGCGGCGCTTAGATTTTCGCAGAGCCTGTCTTCCTGAAAAATAAAACTTTTTCTTCTATCTGACAAACCGGTTATCTGTCCGCCGTCCGGCTGTTCAAGCCCCGATAAAATACGAAGCAGCGTTGTTTTACCGTTTCCCGACTGCCCCATAAAGCAGGTAACTTCCCCTTCTTCGATTTTACAGTTAAAGCTGTCAAAAACGGATTTTTCGCCGTATGATTTGCTTAAATTAATTATTTCAATTGCCATGATTTATAACCTTTCAAGCCTTTTTATTAGAACCTGTATAAAAAACATAAAAAGTTTCTCAAACAACAAACTGATTAAAATTACTGTCAGCGTCCACGCGAACAAATCCGGCGTGGCGAAATAAATTTTCGCCATGTAAAGTTTTTCGCCGATTGAGCCTTTTGGGATTCCGATTACTTCCGCCGCGATTCCGGCTTTCCAGCAAAGGCCAAGTCCTGTAAGGCAGGCTGACTGAAAAAACGGCAGAACCTGTGAAACATATATATATAAAAACCTGCGGCGTTTTGATATCCGGAAAACATCCGCCATTTCCAGCAGTTTTACATCAGTGCTTCTTATTCCTTCCAGCGCATTTGTATAAATAACCGGCAGTACCATCAAAAATGATATTACTACCGATAAGTTACGTGACGATACCCATATCAAAATTAAAATTATAAATGAAGCTACAGGCGTCGATTTAATAAGCAAAATGGCAGGCGCTAGAAATTCCTGTACAAGCTTAAAACGCGCGGAGGCGGCAGCAAGAGTAATGCCTGTAAAAACAGCGAGCAAAAATCCTGCGGCAATTCGCTGTAAAGAAAAAAGCGCTGACAGCCAGAAATCCGCTGTGAGGGCAAGCTGCGAAAGCCTTTGAATGACAGATACAGGAGATACCAAAAGTATATCCTGCCCGATATACATGCTTAGTCCCTGCCATATCAGAAGCCATAAAGCCGCAGACCAAAGCCGTATGACACTCTTTGATTTATCTAATATAATAGAATTCTTCATTCGGCAGAACGCCTCCGACAGACTGAGGATTTTGTTCATATAATACGCGCAAATAGCCGGAAAGTTTATCCATCATTTCCCGCCCTTCAATAAAAGTAATATTGCAAAAGGGGATCGCTCTCTGCGCCGCAGCTTGCGGTATTATTCCATATTGGCCGGTTAAAACAGCGGTTTCATCAATATAATTATTAGCGTATTCCACTGATGCGGCGTAACGGTTAAGAAAATCAATTACAGCCCCGGGGTTTTTTTCTATGAACTCTTTGCGCGCTATTAAAACGCCTGTAATCAATGCGCTTCTGCTGCCCGATTTTTCCTGAAGCGCTTCCCACTCTTTATTTAAGTCAATGGCGATCCTGATATCACTGTTTAACATCATCGCGGTTGTAACAAACGGCTGAGGCAATACAACGATTGTGTTTTTGTTCGCCGCCAAGGCCGCTACGCACTCTGTATGCTCCGATTTCCATTCTATGGCAAGATCTTTTTCGCTGTCTATACCGTTTGCGTTCAGAATAAACTTAAAGTCATATTCAGGCGATTTTCCTTTAAATCCCGCTAAAATCGTTCTACCGCGTAAATCATTTAAAGAAGTTATTGTCTCTCCGTTTTCAACTACATACATTATTCCAAGCGTACTGACCACGATTACTTTTACCATGCCGTGCGTATTATTGTATAAAACCGATGATAAATTGGGAGGAACAGCGGCAATATCAATTTGTCCCTGTACGATTTTTGGCACAATTTCATCCGCGGAAGCGAAAATTTCAAATATAAATTTATTAGTTAATATTTTACCTCCATCCGCTTCTTCCATGAATTTAACCATACCTATTGAAGACGGTCCTTTTATTACGGCTATTCTAACGCTTCCGGGAACATCAGGTTTTTTCCCGGCGCAGACAGAAAATAAACATAGGCAAGTGACCAAAAGGCAGCTTATTTGTAACTTTTTTTTCATAATTTGATTATTTTTTCTTTCCTTTGCGCTTCGTATTATATATATTGTATCAGCGCTTTCGTCTTTATTACAGGTTTTCTTCATTATTAATTAATTTTTTTATGGCGTTTCTACTCATTTTATATTATGATAGATAGTGAACATAATATGTAAATTTAATATGTTTCTTTAATTAAAACCTAAATTTAAAGAGGATGTTATGAAAATCGGAATGAAGCTTATCTTAATCATTTCTGCGGTAAATTTGGTCGGTATCGGCGGTTTGACAATTACCGCGTCTATGATCGCGTCAAGCGGGATCACGTCAATATCGGAGGAAAACGCCCGAAATGTCACAGGGGTTACGGCAGGTGCGGTTAAGTCGTATTTGGAAGTTCCTTTTGACGAAATCAGGGCTTATGTATACTTAATGGAAAAGCTAGACACTATTGTTTCCAACGCTGAAAAAAGGGATATGGTCAATTTTTATCTGGAAACATTGGCCACTAAAAATCCGAATTGGGTAGGCGTATGGACAATTTATGAGCCCAATACCCTTGACGGCAATGATGCCGCTTATGTGAATACTCCGGGAAGCGATGAAACAGGACGGTTCATAAGCTATTGGACAAATGATAATGGCAGGATAAGCATGACCGCGCTTTCAAATTATAAAGATGCCGACTATTACACTATCCCACTACGGACAGGCAACGAGG
>Ga0209755_10001246_pt1 | contig 40864 bp, 39 predicted proteins | sample TergutCo191P1_FD_187301 | JGI IMG/M metagenome (GOLD analysis project Ga0209755, IMG submission 187301) | Cornitermes sp. P1 segment gut microbial communities from Petit-Saut dam, French Guiana - Co191P1 (SPAdes) (version 2) | ecosystem: Host-associated > Arthropoda: Insects > Digestive system... | reverse complement strand
TTGCGTAGCAAGACCAGGGCTGGCAAAATGTGGGTGAGGGAGGCGTGGGAACGAGCGTAGCGACTGACCTAGCCGACCGAACCCCGAGGGCGCGAACAGCGCCCGCAGCAGTTACCGTTTGTTAACGCTCACCAATCAAAAATCCAATCTAATTCCTTACCAGATATAGAGTTATCGAAAGCGGCTGTTTTTGAGACAGTAGTTTTTGATACAGTAACCGGGGATCAACGGTTTAAAATCAGTGGCAATAAGCTCTTTTAATTAAGAGTTTGTTTGTACCTCCCTGAAAATTGATCCATTTTCGGGGAGGTTTTATTTTCTGTAGAGGATAAGAAGGTATGGAGATAGTATTTAGGCAAGAATGTTCCACACAGACAGCGGAATACATAGCGGTGTTACTTCCGGAGATAGCAAGAATGTTGGAATCGGCGCCGGCGTATGGAACTCGCGCGTTAGTTGTTACTTTTAACGACCAGGAAATAGCAAAAATTACTGTGGATTCGTCTGAAGTAATTCTCATCAGTAATAAGAAAAGGAAAAAATCAAATGGTAGTTGATATTTTAATTTTCATTATGGCAATTTTAGCTTTATTATTTTTTGTTTTATCGTATCTGGAATACAAAAAAGGAAAGAAAAATAAGCAAGGAGGTTATCCGTACAGTCGTGATAAGAAATAAGAATTCCATATTTAAATTCCAAGTAGGAGTCGGGTGCTGGGCCAATGAAAATTGAAACAACCAGGACACGTCCTCTTGGAGCATAGCGAATTCCTACCCTTGGATTAAGGGCGGCGCGCTTCCGTTAAGGCGCACATGGGTCGGTAGCTTAATGGTAAAGCATGTACAGGGCAGTCCCCCTTTGCAGGTTGGTGGTTCGATTCCACTTCGATCCCTAGGCTTTCCCGGAATGAAAGTCAAAAGTTAACGCCATTAACGCCTCTTAACATTCCGGGAAAGTCAACAAGGAGAAAGAAATGTATATCGAAAAAGAAACAGAGAAGGCGTATTTGATGGTCCATGAAGCGGTATCCTTTTGGATTCAAAAGAGATGGTATTTAAAAAATAACAAGCTGAGTAAAGAAGGCTGGAAGGCCTTCCGCGTCGCGAAGAAAGAATACTGCAAACGTTTTGGATTTGACGCTTTAAAAGAATTTGAAGTGGTACGCAAAACAGATAAAGCGGCGCTGCTTCGTTGTTTTATAGTACGTCTTAACGGCGAAAAGAAAGCTATCGATTTTTGGACACCGCTATCGATGATAAATAACTTTGGCTTTGTATCCAAGAAGGTAAAGCAAATTGAAGATGATTTTCCGTTTGTTGACGCTCATGTTTTATGGAGCGGGAATACTGAAGAAAAGGAGTGTGCGTAATGAACGATTTAGAAGCAATTAAAAAACTGGATGAAGCTATCCAGGCACTGAAGGAAGCTGGGTATGAATGCACTGTTTTTTTTAGTGAGAGAAATAATCTTACTGACATAAAAGATTATAATAAAAGAGAAATTGGCTTAAGATGCGAAAAATACTCTCCTGTAGAAATCAGTGAGGAAGTTACCGCAATTAGAAATATACTTAATTTTTCAAGGAACTAGCTTTGCTAAAAAGAATTTTGGCTGGCTCATATAGAACATCAACAATGTCTTCCTCGTCGTATTCTTCCTGTTCTACAGTAATTACTTTCATGTGTAAAAGAGTTGCTGCCAAGTTAATAAAAGCCATTTTTTCTGTAAGCGTTAGTTTTTCAAAAGTCATAATTTCCCTCCTGGGGTGTGTTATAGCCTTGCCTATACGGGCAGGCGGGTGTGGTTACCATGATTATATCACAGGAGGGTTTTTATATTTGGGAGTATCTCCAGGGTGGGAGGGGTTCTGCCGGAAGGCAGGGGCTACTACATTCTCGCCTCTTCTTGCCCGGAACACCCTGGAGATTTTTTATATGTTAAAGGTTGGTGTATGACCGGAACAATACTGAAGTATCCTGGAATGAAAAATAGGATCGCAGATAAAATAATTTCTTTATTTCCGGATGGCTATAAAGACATGACATATCTAGAACCTTTCTTTGGTTCCGGGACAGTGTTCTTTAGAAAAGCACCTAGCTTAATTGAAACAATAAACGACCTAAGCGAAGACGTTTACAATTTGTTTTATCAAATGAGGGAAAACGGCGATATGCTTTCATGGCTTATAGAAAACACTCCATGGAGCCGACAGGAATATATTGAATCGTACGACATGACAGAAACGAAACTTGAAAACGCGCGAAGGTTTTTAGTACGATGTTGGTTTTCTATTGGTGCAAAATGTTCTGGTAAAACAGGATGGCGACATAATATAAAAACAGATGCAGGTTACATTGAAGGATTTAAAAAACTACCAAAACTTATACAAGAGGCAACATACAGATTACGTCCAAAGCCAGGTAACATTGTTCAAATAGAAAACCGTGACGCATTTATTTTAATAGAAAAATACAATCGAGAAAATGTTTTAATGTATTTAGATCCGCCTTATGTATTAAACACAAGAAAAAATAAAAAATATTATTCGTATGAAATGACAAATGAAGAGCATGTCAAATTATGCGGTTTGTTGAATGAATCAAAAGCGAAAATTATTTTATCAGGTTATGAAAACGAAATATATAATACACATTTAAAAAATTGGAAAAAAACATCTATGTCGGCATACGACGAAAAAGGAAATCGCCGTGATGAAATATTATGGATAAATTATCAGGCGACAAAAGAATTATTTGACGAGGAGAAACTATGACATTAAAAGAAAAACTGGCGCCGCCGTTTACGATGAACGAAGACGGCATGATTATTAACAGAAGTGGTGAGCTTGTCATGGAGGTTTATTCGCCTGAAGACAAGGATACTGACAAATGGATACTTGATAAGTTAAACAAAGCGGCTGAAGAAGACTTTGGCAAACCTAAGGAGGAAAAAATGGGTAAAGCGATTTATGGATTTGAAACGCCGGTATCTTGCAATGTGTGTGAAATAAAAACATCCTGCAAGATTTATTACAAGGTCATGTGTGGGGTCGCAAAAACAAATGACTGGACGAAAGCAGATGATTGTACCGACAGCCGCCATGCGGATTGTCCTTTGAAAATTGAAAGCGACGAAAAGAAGTACTGGGTAATTGATGAATTTGGATCCCGTTGTCCTGATTGCGATCAACCTGGCAATGATGATAATTGCGCAGGTTTATGTCCGCCGTACTGTAAATACTGCGGCGCGAAACTGGAAGATCCGAGAGGTGAGTGATGGGTTTTGTTGAATTTTTAGTCGATTCGCTATCTCCTAAAGAGACAAAGAAATATTTTAGATTACCAGTTGTACATTGTAATGTATGCACGCATGAAGATATTGCAGATTGTAAATGGTATGGACTAATTACAGAAAACACAGAAAAAAAAGCCACGGTAGTTGTAGAAAATGATGATGCCCGAATAAAATTTGATGTTATTTGTTATTCAGGATATTCAAATTAAGGAGACAGAAATGTACGATAGAAACCCAAACGCTTTAGAGTTTGTAAAAATGTTGAATGACGCAAATCCCAATCACAGAGAAGAGACCAGAACAGAACAATCCATGACAGAACAATCTGGAAATCGTCATGAGCGGCGAAAAGCGGCGGCATTGGCACGTCGTAAAAATAAACAAGGAGAAGAAAAATGAGTGTAGTAACAATTAAATTAAGCGAGATTGTAAACGAGGACAACAGGAAGTACACAAAGGACGACGGCTTTGAGCAGCTTGTAAACAGTATTCGTAAGGTTGGCATAATACACATGCCGACAGTAAAAAAGCGCGAAGACGGTAAGTATTGTACGGTTGCGGGACGTCGAAGAATTGCTGCAGCGCGTATTGTATACCAGGATAATCCGGACAAAGAAATAAACTGCGATCAATTACTTGAAATAGGTGATGCTACAGCTGAGGACATCGCTCTGGCCGAAAACATAAACAGGCAAGAAATGCATCCGCTTGATGAAGCTGCGTTGTTCCAGGGTATGGCGGACAAGGGACTTTCCGTTGAAGAAATTGCGAAGTATTACGCGCGAAGCCCATCGGCGATATACAAACGACTGCGGCTTAATACCCTTATCGATGAGCTCAAGACAGGGTTCCGGGACGGTATTTTAAATATCACAGGCGCGGCGGTACTGGCGGAGCTGCCGGAAGAGGATCAAAAAAAGTTTTATGAAAAACACAAAAACAAATTTGAATATAACAAAGAAGAATATGCGGGCATTGTAACAGTAAATTTCTGTATCCCTGAAGGTAATGTTCAATCATTTATATACGAATCACAAAAATTTAAAATTAACTCCTGCCTTGGAAATGAATGTAAGACCTGTGAAAAAAGAACACATAATGAAAACAACGATCTCCTGGAATTTGGTGATGATGTGGATTATGTGGATGTCTGCTTTGACAGCGAATGTTATCGCGCGAAATACCAGGAAGCTTTAAGCAAGGTAATGGAAAAAACATTTGATCCAAAAATGGAATGTAATATTCATTTTAATGGAAAAATATCGGAGCAGCTTTATAAAAGAGCAACGCATGTTGAGCTTGATTTGAAAGGTGAAAAGGTACGCTTTGAAGTATTTAATGAAAAGAAATATGAATTTACCGGAGAAACAACCAGAAAGAAAAATGTTTGTTATACGATTAACGAGATTTACAAAGGCGATGGTACTAATAACAAGCAAATACATATTAGCGTTGTAGGTTACAAAGAAAAAGTACAGATAACCAAAGGCGGGAATGCGAAGAGCAAGAAAGGCGATCCCGTTAAAGAACTAATTAATAATTACGGTAAAGAAGTTGTAGAATCGCTTGCTGTCGAACGTTCAATTCCCGTAAATGAAATGGCAATGAAACTACAAGGTAAGTATAAAGCAAGCCAATGGGATAATAAATTTAAAACAGAAGTAGGCGAAAACATAAAAAAGCGCATTATCAATAAAAATATTGAACAGGAAAAATCCGGAGAGATTACACAGAATTATATGCTTATGTTCTTGCAACGGCTTGAAGACGAAGCTATTGGCAATGTTAATACATTTGAAGTGGAACGTTTTAGCAAAGAACAAAAGCAATGGCTTCAGGATTTATTCGGGAATATGCAAATTGAAACTTATGAGTTATCACCTGGTACACAAAAGTTTTTTCATTTTCTTTTATTAACAATTGATATTGATGATGTACCCGAACTTGATGAATTAAAAGATGTGGAAAAAAAAGGTAACGTATTTTTCAAATATGCCAATATGACCAAGGAAGAATACAAAGCGCTTTACCTGGAAGTTGCGAAAGAAGTGGTAGACAAGGCGCTGCCAAAAGAGAAGGCAAAGGTTATCAAAGCCGAAAAAGCCGCTGCGCCCCATGGGAAAGACATTAAAAAAGCGGCTTCCGGCGCGGCTGAAGCAAAACCAAGGAAGGCGAAGAAACCGGAAAAGAAAGCAAAACAAGACGACGATGAGCAGCGCTGCCGTATCTGCGGTTGTACGCATTTTACTCCGTGTATCGATCCGGGAGGAGATAGTTGTTTTTGGGTAGAAGATGATTTATGCAGCAGCTGCGCGACTGAAGAACAAATTGAAGCGGCTACAAGTAATACTATTTTTGAAGATGATCCGGACATGGACATGGAAGATGAGGAATAAAAATGACCGATTCCGAAATTGTCGCGGAACAAGCAGCGCAGGAAGAACTTAAAAGACTCAGAGCGGAAGAGCTCGCGAAAATTGAGGCGGAAAAAAAGAAACCAAAGAAGCAGCGGCGACTTGAAGCAGAACAGCGCTTTCTCGGCCGGGTAATCAGGGAGGCGAATGATAAAGGGGACATCCGGAAGGTCGTCGCTAGTTTAAATGTGAGCTGGCGACATTTTATTGACAACCGGCATAGGGTACTTTGGCGAGCTCTTGAGACTTTTAACCTGCTCGATTGGAGAGAGCGAAGGGAAATTATTGAGAAGGAAGCGTACGGCGATTCGCCTTTGCCTGGTACTTCCAATTATATAATTGAGGATGATTTTGTTAGAGGAATGCCGGGATCCGCCGCTGAGAAAGCGTTCGCGAAGAAACAGGAAGAATCAGAAAAGGCGATTATCTGGTTAGAAAGAGAGCTGGAAGCGGCTGACGCGCTGCGCCTTGTAGGCGGGAAGGTGTATCTTCGGGAGATTACGGAGATTGGCGAAGAATTATTCGCGGATATAAATTTTTATAAGGATAAGTTGTATGGATAAAAAAGAAGCTAAAGAACTCACTCTGGAAGTTTGGAGATATTTAAGGGATCACCCGGAGATTACTTATAAATGTGATCTCCCTGTAGATTTGTTTTATAAGATAAAAGATATGAAATATAGGTGCCCTTTGTGTGAGCTTTTTTCTAATGGTCATGGACATTTGTGTTTAAATTGCCCATTAAAGACATGTATGGATCATTCAGGCAGTCCTTACGACCTATGGAATAGTACAAAACGTAGTGAAAAACAAATACGTCAACAAGCTGCCGCGGAGATAGTCAAGCTTGTAGAAGCATGGGAGGTTTAAAAATGAAATTAAAAATAATAAATGAAATAAAAGCTGAACAAAAAAGAATTAAAAAAAATGGGGAGTACAAAATCATCCCATGCTTGGTTCGGCAGTAGCTAATGGGTACGAATTAGAAAGTAAAATAAACCTAATTAAAAAAGGAATTGGGAGGAATTAAAAAATATAAATGGCGAGAAGTAAGGTATCAAAGGATAACTATCTCAACACAGGAATGCGAGTAAAAAGATCCAAGAAGCGTGAACAGACAGAATCCGGCCGCCTTGCCGCTTTCATAATCGATAAGATCCCGGAAGACTTCGATGTTTTTGAAAACCATGACATTAACCAGGTACATTTGGCGCACGCTATTGTCGAAACATGCGGGAGATATATTCGCTATTGTCCGGAGATTGGCTGGCTTGTTTATAAAGAGGATGAAGGAAGATGGACAAAGGATAACGCTGAAGCGGCGGTCCAGAGGGTAATAACGCATTTTGGCAATTTACTTTTTGAAAACGCAACGAGGACTAACGAGGGCGAAGTGACATTCGCGCGGAAGATTCTCTCTGCCGCTGGTATTAGCGCGATAAAAAACATTTTAAAGTGCGACACTATAATCTCCGTGAAGCAGGACAGGTTTGACGCAGATCCGGATCTCTTGAATTGTAAGGGAGATATGTACAATTTGAGAACCGGCGAGGTACGTCCATGCGAGCCTGAAGATTTATTTTTAAAAGTTTCCAAGTTAAATTCGGCGGAATTGAAGGAGAAGGACGGCAGATGGGAGATGCCGTTAATACCTAAAGAGTTTGAAGAATTTATTACAAAAGTAACGAGTAAGGACGGTGTAAACAGACCTGATCTCGCGTATTTTATTTTATCATATTTTGGATATTGTCTTACTGGGGACAATGGCGCGTCCTTCTTCGTCAACTTTCACGGGCAAGGCGCTAATGGAAAATCTGAACTGATGCTTTTAATGATGGAATTATTCGGCGATTACGCGATGCCTCTTCCGCAGGATGTTGTGATAGAAAACCGGTTCCAGAGCCAGTTTGATTTGGCAGGTCTTCCAGGCATTCGATTGGGGATGTTAATTGACGCGCCAAAGGGTAATTTGAATCTTGATCAATTAAAATCGATTGTTTCAGGAGACGTAATAAACGCCAAGCGAAAATACTTGGATGACTTTACATTTAAACCTGTATGTAAAATAGCGGTTGGCAGTAATCCTAAATTGAAGCTGAAGGATACAGGTCTCGCGGTACGCCGGCGCATACGAATGGTTCCATTTGATTATGTTGTACCGGAAAATGAAAGAATTCCTTTTATACATAAAAGGCTGATTGAGAAAGAAGGTCCGCAAATAATGGCGTTATTGATCTGGTTCGCGCATGAATATTACAGAAAAGGCGAAGGGCTGAAAGCGTTTCCGCCATGCGCTGTTGTTGATGAAGCTTCGAGTGAATATTTGAACAGCGAAGACCTGGTCGGGCGCTGGATGACAGAGCGCACAGAGAACGTTGAGGGGGAAATACCAATTCCGGAAGAAAACTGTGAAAGCGTAACTAATTTGTATGAAGACTTCCGCAAGTGGGCACAGAGCAACGAGTATATAACGAAGGTAATGGCCAAGAGCACATTCGGCGAATACATGGGCTCAAAGAAACAAAAGAAAAGGATATCCGCCTGCGGTGATGAAACGTACTATTTGAATATAAAGCTGAAGTATAAAACGAGCCCTCCTGCACCTGCGAGCGGCAGCGGATAGGCTGCCTGCGGCATGAATTAACGAAAAAATAATTAACTCAACTACCTACTCCGCACGACATATGCCTAGCACTGCGCGGAGTGGTCATTTTTTGTGTTTTTCCTCTTCTTTATCAAGATGAAGCAGATAAAAATATTACCAAGAGGAAGAAAACCAGCGGAAAATTATATTAAATTCCGCACGGTCGCAAACCCTTCGCAAAGGGTATTTTATAAACCTTGCGGATAATAAATCTTTACATAGTAAAGATTTAATCTTTACTTCGCATATCCGCATAATAAAAACTATATAAGTAAAATATATATAAATAAAATAAAGGCATATATAAAAAATTGTTTCCGTCGAATAATGCTGCGGGTATGCGGAATTGCCGTGGTTTAATAAAAAAATAACAAAATACAAGAAAGCGGTTGACAAGATTAGCGCAAAGGAATTATAAATAAATGAGATAAGAACCGCAGACTGCGGTATTGGATCACTTATCACAAATGATAGCACCGTATTATTCGTGAGGTATGTCCATGCCGCAGGCTTCGGAACAAAAAGATTTATTCCCCAAAGCTCCCATCTGGTATGACGGTTTAAAAAACAAACAAAAACTATTTGTAGAATACTACTGCACGGATAAAACCTGTTTTTTAAACGCGACATTAGCGTATGTAAAAGCCTACGGCCACGGCAAAGAGCTCGCTCCATCATCAATACAATCAAACGCCTCGCGCCTCGCTAGAGACCCAGCTATAAAGCTCGCTATAGCGAAGTTACTGCGGGCGAACCAGAATGAAGATGACCAGATAAGCGAATACCAGTTCTTAAGTCAATTAAAAATAATAGCCTTACAAAATCCAAAGGACATAATAAATAAACTCGGAGAAATAAAAGTAAACAGTATCGATGAGCTTGGTGACCTCGCTATTTGCGTACAAAGCATAAAGAAGACTAAAAATGGCTATGAAGTAAAGTTCCATGACAAGCTTAAAGCGATGGAAATGTACGGAAGATATCTCGATGTAATACGCCCTGAGGAAGGCGCTACTGTGATAAATCCTGTTGTGTACATAACAAAGAAAGATTTTGACGAGGTAAATGAACACTCTGCCACACAGGAAATAGCGGAAGACGCTGACTTTGAAGTGATGAACGCGGAGGAAGATTACGATGAGTAAAAACCCTCCAAAAATGACAGGAAATGATCAGCAAAATGTAATTTTATGGAAACCGCATTACAAGCAGTCCTTAGCGTTATCAAGCCCGGCGTTTGAGTTATTTTTCGGAGGCGCGGCGGGCGGAGGGAAATCTGATTTTCTTTTAATGGACTTTTACGCGGGAGTGAACGAACACGGCAAGTACTGGCAGGGAATATTATTCAGAAGGACCTATCCTGAGCTTGAAGAATTAATTAAAAGAGCGCACGAGTTATATAAACCTTTAGGTGGAAAATATAAAGAAAAAAATAAAACGTACGTATTCCCGAACGGAGCGTCATTAAAGTTCCGCTTCCTTGAGCATGACAAGGACGTACTTAAATACCAGGGCCATCAATACACTTGGGTAGGTTTCGACGAGCTTGGCAACTATCCTACAGACAACCCCTGGAGATACATGATAAGCCGCTGCCGCAGCGCTCACGGAGTTCCGTGTTATATGAGAGGGTCCGGAAACCCCGGAGGCGTTGGCCACGCTTGGATTAAAAACAGATTTATCGACGGCTTTGAGCCTTTTAAAATACACAAGACAGTAGAGACAGGCGGAGTTCCGATAACACGTTGCTTTATACCATCGAAGATTGAGGACAATCCCGCTCTAATGAAAAACGATCCTGATTACGCGAACCGCTTACAGCTGCTGCCCGGGCATTTATACAGAGCGCTGCGCCACGGCGACTGGGACATATTCGCTGGCCAAGTATTTGACGAGTTCAGAAGATCCCTTCATGTCATTAAGCCGTTCGCTCTGCCACCGGGAGAATGGAAAAAGTTTTTCGCGTTCGACTGGGGATACTCTAAACCTTTCTCTCTTGGCAAATGGGCGGTTAATTCTGAAGGCAGAATGATACGTTACGGTGAATGGTACGGCTGCGAGAAGAATGAAACGGATGTTGGTATCAAGATGAGTACCGGAGAGATTGCCAAGAAATGCTGGGAAATGGCGGTGCTTGAGGGTGTGACTGAAATGGTCGCGGATACAGCGATGTGGGCGAAAGACGGCGATGGACCTTCTAAGATCGAATACTTCGAGAAAGCAGGCTTTAAATGTATACAGGCTAACAAGGACCGTATCAACGGATTATCGATATTCCACCAAAGGTTTAAAACTCTCTGCGGCGAAGAACAGGTTCCCATGCTGCAAGTATTCGACAATTGTGTTGACTTCATAAGAACAATACCGCAGCTGACACCCGATGAAAGTAACCCTGAAGACGTTAATTCAAAATTGGAAGATCACATATACGACGAAAGCCGGTACGCGATGATGAGCGACTTCGCTCACAACCCTACAACATGGCTTAGAAAACAGAACGGCAGCTGGAATACAGGCAAGAAACGACGCGCGCAATGGGATCCGCACGCGGAGACCGCATAAAGGAATAGGATATGGAAAAAGAGACAGAGAAAGACAAGGTAGAAAATCTTAAACTTCGCTTTGAAGATTTGAAAACAGAAAGAAACAAGTTCCTTCCTAACTGGAAGGACGTGCAAAAATATGTATCTCCATCCGTTTACAACTGGGACGATCCAAAAGACAAAGCGCCTAAAAAAACAAGTCGCTACACTACCCGGCCGACACAGTTCGCAAAAACACTTCGCTCAGGTCTTGTCGGTTATTCCATAAGCCCTAATATCGTTTGGTTTAAACTATCTCTTGAGAATAAAACGGATCTCGATAAAATATACGGCGCCAAGGACTGGCTTGAGGAAGTTGAGAGGATCCTATACACGGAGTTCTCGCGGTCCAATTTATATAAACAAGTGAGCATGATGATATCGTCGGCTATTTATTTCGGCCATGGCGTAATGCTTATCGATGAAATAATAGGTGAAAACAAACTGCGCTTTACGGCGTTAAAGCCACAGGAAGTATATTTAGACGTTGATGAATACGATGTACCGGACACAGTATTCAGGCGCTACACAATGAAGCTCAGAAACGCCGTGAACTTCTTTGGAAAAGATAAATTAAGCGACCAACAAAGAGAAAGACTAAAAAATAATGAAGGATTAAACGACGATATAACGATAATTCACGCCGTTTACAAACGAGAAGACTATGACAGTGAATCAAAAGGCTCTAATAATATGCCTTACGCTTCTGTTTACATCGATGAGAGCGAAGACAAAATCCTTAAAGAAGGCGGGTATCATGAATTTCCTTACGCTGTTTTTATTTGGGACCAGATTATAGGAACGCCTTATGGGGAATCTCCATCGATAGAAGCGCTTGACGATATAAAAAACTTAAACCGAATTGACGAGCAGAAGCTAAAAATGTGTCAGCAGGCTGGCTCTCCCGCTTACAATGTGCACGATTCAAACAGAGGGCAAGAGAATGTGGTACCCGGAGGATATAACTATTTCGTACATCCTGAAGAAAAGACAAGCGTAATTGACTCTGGAACAAACTTCCCAATCTCTTTGGAAATATACAGGGATATAGAAGACAGGGTAAAGGATTGTTTTTGCGTCGATTTTTTCATGGCATTACAACAGAAACAAGGCAAGATGACGGCCACAGAAGTAATGGAACTGCAAGGCGAGAAAGCTTCCGTACTCTCTGATTTGGTAGTCTCTGAAGATTCAACTATTGAAAAAGTAATACAACGCAGCTTTAACATAAATTGGAGACAGGGAAAAATACCTCAGCCGCCCGTGGATCTCGCGACTTCCGGAGCCGAATTAAAAATAAATTTCATGGGGCCTCTAGCCCAAGCGCAGAAGAAATATCACGAGTCAGCAGGAATTCAACAGAGCTTAAACATAATCGGAGCTGTCGCGAAGATCGCGGGACAGACCGCGCTTGATGTTGTGGATTTTGATAAAACGCTTACGAGAGGACTTGAAGGCGCAGGATTTCCGCAGGACGCGATACGAGAGCAAAAAGATATCGAAGCGCTTCGCGCGCAGCGCGCGCAGATGCAACAACAACAACAGCAACAGGCCGCGGCAATGGAAACACAAAAACAAATGCTGGGCAATTACGGAAAATTAAACGAGCCAGTAAAACCCGGCAGCGCCATCGATGAGCTTAACAAACAAATGGCGGGAGGATTAGATTATGAACTTCTGGAAAGATAAAAATATAACAAAATTTGAAAAGAATAAAAAGCTGCAAGCGGTTTTTCAAAATGTATTCTCTACCGAGGAAGGAAAAATCGCATTAAACGCTATTCTTACAGATCTTAGATTTTTTAATGAAGCCTACACTGACGCTGAAAAAGCTTTAAATAACTATGCCAAATTTTTTATTCGGGACCGCCTGGGATTACGCAGTACAAAGTCTACTACGGACTTTATCGCGGAAACCGCCGCTTCCGAAGGAGGATATTAATATGACAAAACCTGCACAGGGTATGTCTAAAATCAGTCTGCAACATTTTGCGGATGACGGTTCGGCGGACGGAACACCGGCTCCCGGTAACGCTGAAGATCAATTAAAAGCCGCTTACGGCGCCGGCGCCGATGGAGGGAAACCAGAAGCAAAACCCGCAGCTGCGGGGAAAGACGCTTCCGGGGGAACTGTTCCTGAGGGTGAACTAAAGCTTGCCGCTTGGACCGAGCAGCTGCCGCCTGAAATGCGTACAGCTGACGCCGGCGCGAAGATCGCGAAATTCCAAAAGGTAGGAGACATGGCGAAAGCTTATCTGGAGCTTGTAGAAAAAGACGCTGCCGGGGGAATCCCAGGAAAGAACGCCACAGCTGAAGAGCTCGCGGAGTTCTGGGGAAAAGCCGGAAAGCCTAAAACAAGCGAGGAATACGCCTTTGCCAAAGACAAGGACAATAACGGCGCCGCTTTCGCTGAAGCCGCTTTTAAAGCGAACCTTACAGCCGCGCAAGCTGAAGCTCTTTACAAGAACATGAATGAGCAAGGAAACGCGATCTTGCAAGCGAGACAACAGGAAATAGCTCAAGGTGAAAAGGAATTAACCAAATCTTTAGTTGCCGAATATGGCGGCAAGTATAACGAAAAAATTGAGTATCTTGTTCGAGGTCTAAAAGCAGCGGGACCGAACGTCGCTAATCTTTTGAGGCAGGCGGGTCTGCACTATAACCCGGAAATAACAAAAGCTTTCATTACCTTTGGTGAGCTGACTTCGGAAAGCAGCTTCGCCAAGGGAGGAAGCGCGGGAGAATCGTTAAAATCTATCGAAGATGGAGCCTCCCTATATAACGACTAAGGAGTTATTTTAATGCTTTTAAACATGGAAGATAAAATGACGTCATTGGAATTATCAAGAAGATCTAATAATCCAATTCCGTTCAATATTATCGAACTTTTACGCTTAAAAAACGAAATGTTAATTGATATGCCAGCTTACAAATGTAATAACGGTGTAATTAACAAAGCGTTACAGCGCACTGTCAAAGCGGTTGGTGAACACCGTACCTATAACAAAGGTGTTGGTACTGTCGCGACACAGACAACACCAATCGAAGACCGTATAGCAATGCTTGCCGAGTATTCAATAGTTGACGCGGATCAAATCAAGCATTCTGGGGATATTAACGCCGCGCGCTGGAGTGAAGCCAAAGGAATTATACAAGGTATGGGTTTAACACAAGCTAATACCTTAATTCATGGTAACGAAAACAAACCTGAAGAATTCCAAGGTATACAGCGTAGGCGTAATAAATTAGGTGAATACGTTATTGACGCCGAAGGAACTGGAGATGAATTAACCAGTATTTATCTTTGCGCGCTTGGTGAAGAATACGTACACTTAATCTATCCTGAAGGATCAAAGACTGTAGGTGTTGATCGCCATGATCGCGGCCTTGTAGACCATAAAGACGCAGATGGAAAAGAATATCCCGCATACAAGGATTATTTCACAGCGCAATATGGTATTGCTGTTAAAGCGCCGGACGCTTTAATTCGTATCGCTAATATCCCTATTAAAACAATTGATGTAAACAGGCTTATCGATATTATTCTCGACGCTATGTACGCGCTTCCATCAGGCGCTTCAACATACTGTATGTACTCTAATGTCGATGTAAATAAAAAAATCGATAAAGCCGCCAGGGATAAAATTAATGTCGTATACACCGAGAAAGATCCTTGGGGTAAACCAATCTCCACTATTCGCGACTTACGCTGTCGCCGTATGGATGTCATCACAAGCGCCGAAGGCAGAGTCGCGTAAGGAGGCGATTGAATTATGGGAAGGATTACGTTTCATTATGACGCGTTAAACGACTTTGGAACCCTCGAAGCGGCCGGAGATTTTCCGAACACTATCAACATGGGCGAAGCTACGGCCGAGCGCATGTCAGTCGATATTAAGTTGCCGGACGGTTCTCTCACAAGCGCGGCAGGGGTAACCTTGCAGCTTAAAGGTAGTGATACCGAAACCGGCGCTTACACAAAGATCGTGGAAAGCGGTACCATCACGGTTGATATGATAGGCGACGGCTACGGGCTGCCTATCCCGAAAACCAAGTACAAGTACTTGAAAACTTCTATTGCTGGCGTTTTTACAGGGAAGGTCCAGGCGATTATTAACTCAAAACTGGGGTAATAAATGAAAAACATTTTTGAATCAATTAGCGAGGTCTTTGCCGGGAAAAAGAAAATATCGCTTGAAGGCGAGCTGCTTACTGAAGCTAATAAGCTCTGGGAAGTAAAGGACAATAACTGGACACCGGAACAGACAAAGCTCTTCGCCGAACAGCTGAAAACCTGGGACAAGCTTAAAACAGCTTCTACACCGGAAAAAGCGGCTTTCTTTAAAAAACTTGAAGAAAGCGAACAAAAAGATCCGCCTGCGGATCCGCCAACTGGCGAGAAAGCCCGGGTATTTAAGTACCGCGTCATCCGCAATTGCGTGATCGACGGCGTTTACCGTAAAGAAGGGGAAATCCTCATCTTTGGGGGAAAATCGGATATTCCACATCTGAAAGAAATTACTGAATAAAAAAGTAAGTTTTTTAAAATGTCGGAATTAGAAAAGTATATATATCCTGTGGCGTATGCCGCTTGATATAACGGGCTTTTATTATGCTTACCGCCCGCAAATATGTAGCATACGACACCAGGCTATAAGAGGTCGTTAAAGGGTATCTTAGCAAAAACGGCGGGCGGTCGGAAAATCAAGAATGCGTACCATAGCTGTACGCTCATGCAGGTTGATAAGCCCTACGACCAGCCGTGTTTTATTTTGGGAGGGTGATATGAAAAAACTTATTTTTCTATCGCTTATGATTGTCGCCTTGGCTGGCTTCGCGTTCGCGCAGGAAGCTGAAGGTGACAGCGGCGAAACGCAGGGATTGCTTCCCGCGTTCGCGATGTCCGGATACAACGCAGATACCTGCGTTGTTACACCGGGCACGGCTTTAGTAACCGTTCTGCTTGGGGTAGAACTGGTCGCTAATGAATATGAAATAAAAATGACAACGAATGAAAGTTATAATGTTTCGGTTGTAATACCCTCTAACATTGTGAGTGAACAAAAGGAGGTAATCCCGCTTTCGGGATTATCTTAACCGGCGCTAAGAAAACAATGTCTTAAGAAAACAAACATTGTGTCGGCGTGGTAAAAACTGCCGTTGGCGGATCCACGCCGCTATTTGAAACAAGGAGAATGTCATGACTGTATCAGAAGCGTACGGAGATTCAAAAGTCGATAAGATTATCGCTATTACGGAAAAGTTATCAAAAATAGATCGCGCTATTGAAACGATTAGATACAACAATGAATTGTATACGGAAATTCCGGAAGTTGTTAAAACCCTTGGCGCCGCCAAAGACGCCTGTATTGCAGAGCTCAAGACCGTATGAACATGAACAAAAATATTGTTAACCGCGCTCTTTACTACGCGGGACAGGAACAATTAAAAGAAAGGGATTTTTCTAATAAAGATAAGAGCGAAAAATATCAGATCTGTAAATCTTTTTATATCTCAACTTTCCTGGAAGCACTTTCAGAGTTGGAATGGGTAAACGGCAGAAAAAGAAAAAAACTTGTGCCAACAGGACGTCCTATTATAAAAGACACAAGGTACCGCTACGCTTATGATCTACCCTTCGATTGCGCTAAACCTGTCGAGTTACAGGATAACGAGTATTTTATCATTGAAGATAAGCTGCTTTTAACCGACGAACCCAAAGCCGAGCTTTTATATGTTTCTAACGGCAAAGTTATGCGGCCCGTCTCTTCCCTGCGTATGCAGCTGGGCATGATTGAAGAAACCGAATACATTACCGCAGGCCCTCCGGGAACTATCCCGGAAGTAACCTTTCATCCGGGAAATATAAAAGACCTTCCAAAAGAAGGTGTCTGTCATTGCCATGTTGGTAATTTTGAATCGCCGGAATGCAAGTGTGTTGTAGAACTTCCGTCAGATCCGCAATCTGATGAAGATTACCCCGACTATGAAGAACTGGATTATGAACCTAAGTTTTTTCAATATATCGAAAAAATGCTCGCCGCTAAGTTCGCCATTAAGGTAACGGATCAGCCGCGTTTACATACTCAGCTCCTGCAGGAAGCCATGATTATCAAGCATGAAGCTGTTGCCGCAAGCCGCTCAAAACGAGCCGCCAAAAGAAAAGAAGACGTCTACTGGACCGACCAGATGGGCGTCAATTTGGATTAGGAGAAAGGAAAATGGACAGAGTTACTCAGTCAATATATCTTATCGCTGTACCTTGTATGATTGTGTCTATTCTAGTATACACACCTAAAACTGAAAATATTACTTTATCAACCGCTACATTAATTACATCGATTTTATCTGTAGGATTCTTTTTATATCTTGATTCTGCTTTTCGGAATAAATCAGAATATCTCGCGCCTCCAAAACTAAACACACCTAAGATAACAGTTTGGCTTGTTTGCAATGCAACTGTACCTTCTATCACGTATCTACCGTCTGGAGGAAAGCTTTTATCGTGCGCGTCTGGAAAAGAGAAAGAAGCGCAATTTATTAATAATAAAGAGATTAATAATACGCTAAACAATTTTAAAATATTCATTTTATACCTCTATTTATTATTATATTCAAAAATTAATCAAAAACAAGCAATGGGAGTAAATTATGCTGGTTACTAATTATTCAACCGGAGAACTGTCAGAAAATCTGTTTGGAAGAATCGATATTCCTCAGTACTATTCCGGAGCTGCTAAGGTCGAAAATTTTGATATAATTCCCACCGGAGGAATTAAGAAACGAATTGGGACTGAATTTTTAAAGGATTTAAGCCTTAACGGCCGTCTTATTCCCTTCCCTGTTAACCGGAACAAAGGCTTTCTTCTGTGTTTCTTTAATAATGGTTTATGTATATACAAGGTAGAAAATGAGATTGTACAGACTGAAGGGGATACTATTACCAAAATTGGCGATAGAAATATTAGTTATAAAGATAGCGAAATAAAAGAAATTAAATACGCTCAAAACTTTAATACTATGATACTCGTACATGAAAACCATCCACCTTTGGAAGTAAAATATAACGGTGAAACTCTTTTATTAAATTGGCTTGAAATTAGCTTTCGTATTTCAGTTGAAGTTGGCAAAGATGTAACTGATGAAGAAAAAGCTAATTATAATTTTGAAGATGATAACCATTATAAAGACAATTGTTGGTTAACATCCTCAGGTAATTATCCTAGAACTGTGAGTTTTTATAACGGTAGATTGATATTCGCCGGAACAAAGAATAATCCTCAGCATATATTTGCAAGTGCTATAAAAGAAGAAAATAAACCATATAATTTCGCAACTAAAAAAATATTCTTAACTCCGGAAAAAAAATATACTGTGTATTTTGGAAAGATACTTCATGATAACACTAGTATAATTGAAACAACAGATATTAAATATATTGCAAATTTTACCGAACCAACAAATGAATACATTGTTGAATCAAGACTTTATCCCGCTGATACAAGGATAGAATATTTTAATTTAAAAAGACTTAAACTGACAAATGAAGCAAATGTATTAATTCAAAATATTGAAGGAATTAAAGCAATATTAAATGGAAAAATTACTGCTTATGATAATATGAATAACAATCCTCATCAAGTATTAGTTTTTGAAAGAACAAGAAAATTTACATATCTTCATTCTTATTATAATGTAAATGTTAATTATATTAGAGAAAGTAAAATTCACTGTAACGTTAAAGCCAGATCAATTGATGTGGTTCGTTCCGGCAGAGAGTATGACATAGGACAAAAAGAAGGAGCTGCCGCAGGTATCAGCGAAACAAAGTGGAGAGATATTACCCCTTCTACTATTCGAACAATAACCTTGCCAGAAGATGCTGCTAAATATTTAGAAACTAATCCAAATTATTACGATCAAATTATTATAGATGGAATTAATGCTGCTATAAACCAAGAAATTAACATCAATTTCCCAGGAATGGTTCCACTGCCAAGTTATACAAACACTGATGATAAACAATATCATTCTAATGAACCAGCTATAACAAAACTTTATCAAAATATAAACAGTACAATGGTTTATGAACTTAAAACTGAATATTCAGAAGAAACAAAACACGATACGCCTCTAAATATTTTAACATGGGCGTTAAGTTGGATAAATGATACAGATCATACTTACATTCCTTTCTATACAAAAAAAATAATTGAGGACAGGTACCCAACACCGGACTGCGGTTTTTTCTTTGAAATAGCTTCGGACATGAATGACGCTATCCGATGGCTTGCCGCTAACAGGGGTCTTATTGTCGGTACTGAGACAGGCGAGCATATTATTCCCACTGACGTACACGCGACAAATATTCGCGCTATCCCCATATCAAGTCATGGCAGCGACAAGATACAAGGCATTCGTGTTGGTAACGCCACATGTTTTTTCCGGACAGGGAAAAAAGAACTGGTAGAATACTACCCAAACGAATACGACAATTTCCGAGCAAACAACATGGCTTTATTATCTCCGCAGATGTTGTCAGAAAGTTCTGTTATAGAAATAGACTACGTATCAGCTCCATATACTAAACTTTTAATCACACGTGAGGACGGAACAATAGCCACTCTTTTATACGAAAGAAGTACCGGGACATTCGCGTGGGGAAGAATTATTACAAATGGGAAAATAAAAAGCTTGGCAGTCCTGCCAGGCGAAGACGGCAATGATGATATCTATTTAATTGTTGAACGTAAGAATAAATATTATTTAGAAAGGTTAAAGGAAAGTCAAAACATCTACCTTGACAATTACCAGGAGTTAAAAACAAAAACGCAATACCTGGAGCTAAAGGGAAAATACGGCAATGAAGCAAAATTATGTTTCTACTATGTGAATGAGAAAAATAAAGAAATTTACGAGACTTACAATATAGAAAAAGAACCTGATTTTACCAAAAAGGGATCCTGGTATATTGGGTACCTTTATAAAAGTGTAATTAGAACAATGCCTGTTATTACAAATGACAAATTGAAAAAGACCCGGATTATTAATATACATTTTAGATTTTTAAACAGTTATATGCCGGAAATTACCAACATAGAAAACGGAGAAGAAGGAAGCACAAATATACTTACACCTGACGAACCTTTTAGCGGAGTACATCGACAATTGTATCCAGGCGGCTCAAACGAAGATGTGCAGGTAGAGCTAAACAGCGAGATAGCGGCGCCTGTTAAAATACTCGCGCTTTACGCAGAAACTGACGGAGGTAAATAATATGGTTTGGTTATTACCAGTAATTACGATGGCCGCAGGCGCCGCGGTAGGAGCTTATTCTACATACACTAGACGCGAACAGGAACAAGCAGCTATAAAACAGCAAAAGGAAGCTGCTTGGCAGGCATACACTCATGGCAAAGCTCACAGCGACAAACAATTCGATATATCAAAACAAAACGCTCTTGAGACTCTCGCGATAGAAAGAAAAAATCTGGACACGCAGGTTGACATGTCTATGGACGATTATAATACCGCTCTACTTTCACAGGCCTACGGAATACAGGACGCGAGGATACAGACAGGCTCAGCTGCCGGAATGAACCTTGCTGCGGAAGGCGCTTCCGGAACGCGCGGGAATTCCTCAGGCGAAGCGGTCCGCGCGTACGCTCAGCAGGGATTGGAACGAAATATAAATATCCAAGACCAACAGAATGACAACTATTTAAACAGAATGATAACAGGCGCGAATACAACTCTTGGCGCCATTTTCCGTGAAGAGGATTCCTGGATGCCGGGAGGACACCGTATAAAATCAAAAGAAGCGCAGGATAACTACAATCTCAACATTGCAAACCTTGGCCAGAGTAATTTTGATTGGCAGCTTGATCAATACAATCCCACAAAAAATCCGCATGGCTTTGCCGCGGATTATATGACAGGGATGTTCGGTGGCGCCTCATCAGGCTTTAGCATGGGTGTCGGGTACCAAGACTGGCTTAAACAGATGAACAATAACGCCTTTTTTAACGCGGGCAAGGGGTGAGCATGAGATTTCCAACGATATTAGACGCTTTTAATTCCGCGGCAAGGTTTAATAATCAAATAACCGGACACTATTCCGCTGAGCTTCGGGAGCAAAATGATCAGGAAGCCCGGGTAAGAGAAATAAAAATTCAGGCTAATATCGATGATTATAAAAGAGATCATCCTTATGTCGGCGGCGCTAACGAAGACGAAGACAAGCAAAAGTTCTCAGAATATTTCGGAGACTTGAAAAGGCATATCAGCGAGCAATACGCAGAGCAATTTGGAACAGGCAAAACTAAAACAACATATCATGATCAGCTTATAGGAAAATCTTTGGCTATGGCTCAAAACCATACGCTTGTGGAAGCAGATAAATGGCGCATTAACAGGGAGCAGTTAAATCTTGGAAACGATATTGAAAAGCAGCTTGAATCTGTAAAGACAGGCTCTATAACTCCGCGGCAGGCCATGGAAAATGTTAATACTTTTATAAGCTCAGCAGGAACAAAGATAGAATTAAATCCGCAGCAAAGATATGAAATGCACGAAAAAGCGAGCATTGAAACACTCAAGAATTTCTATACAGGCAGATTGGATAAATTCAATTACGTGACAGCTACACCAGCGCAAGTAACTAAATTCCTTGATGATGTAAAAAATGAAGCTAAAAAAGAATTTGCTTTCATGGATACTGAGGAAGGAAGCTGGAATTTTAAAGGTAAGGCGGAACTGGAAGAGGCGTTAATTCAAGGAAAATGCTTTGAGGTTTACAAAGAACAGCAGGCTTTTTTTGACAGAATGACAGTATCCGGAGATTTTAATAATGCTATCGCCTTTGGTAAATTGTGGGGAGCCGAGTGGAATAAACATTATGGATCTAAGAATAAAGAATTCTCGAATTTAAATGACAAGATGAGAGACGCAGGAAGCCACTTCTTTAATTGGAAAAATTTAGAAGGACATTTAAAGCAAGGCAGAAGTGGGAAGGATATGTATAATATCGATTTCCACTGGCGCGATGTATTTGGCGCCGCTATTGACGGAAATGAATTTATTTTAAACGGGCAAAGACGTAGATTTGACACCATTGAGGATGGCGTACACCAAGCACTTTTAATCGCAGAAAAGGCTTTTATGTACGGAAGAGAAGATGATTATCCTCTCGCTCGCGAAGAATGGCAGAAAGCAAAAGCTCAAAAAATGGAAAATTTCTATGATGAATTAGAAGGTTATTTAAAAGATAAAAATCCAGATTTACAAAAAACATGGAATAAATTTAGAAAAGCTGAAACATATTTAGATAAAAAGGGTGATTATTATCATTCTGATTTTGAAAACGACCGAGGGCAATCGGCTATCAGTTTCTTTACAAACCTACTCTTTAGACAAGGCATAACAGATACAAAAACAATTGAAGAGGAAATGAAAAACTTTACCGGTAAAAGACTGATTGAAAATGCTACTAAAGACAAAACTGTAAGCAGCCCTGCAAAAAGAGTAATAAGAGACGCGGAGTTAACAAGATTCCTGGAAAGCGAAGCGGCGGACGATATAATGCACAGCATAGTAAATCTTGAAAAAGATGGTACAAGAGGCGACGGCAGAAGCCGAAGTGTAGCATACCGTAACGAAAACCAAGGCAAGGTAATAAACGAACTTGCTGAAAGACAGAGAGTAAGCGCCGCAAAAATGCGCGGAGAGGAACTTGACGACCTTGTATTGGAATGGCAAGGAGCGACTACACGCAAGAATGACGTACAGCCAAGAGCAATGTTCAGATCCAAATCAACAGGTGAATTATTCAAAATTGATTATGAAGGCGGAAAAAATAATGATGAAAAAGAAGTGTTAATGAAATATAACACGACTTCAAAAAAATGGAGTAAAGTTCCAGAAAAAGAACAACAGCGTGATAAAACACAAGGCGAAAAGAATAAGGCAGCGATTGAAAAAGTACAGGATAACAAGGAAAGAATTCAAAACATATCGAAGTCATTAGCTGACTTTAAACATCCGGAGACAGGTGAATACTTAGACTTTAGAAATACACCGCCTCCAAATTACAAAGGAAAAAAAGATGATTGGGATCCAAAAGTAAAGCAAAATTATAAGATGACAGATTATCAGAAAATTATGGCATGGACAAATTATTTACTAAATAAGGAAAATGGAAAGTAGAAATGGATGATATATTTGAAAGAGATCAACAACATAATATCTTCTCGCTTCCGGAAACACCAGGAAACTACAAAGTCGACGTCCCAAAATTAAACCTTCCAGAAAACCCGCAAGAGCTTCCAACATCTAAAGCAAAAAACTATGAAGAGGCCATGCGCGCTATTAATGAAAAAATTGATAAGCAGCTTGGTTTCCAGGAAAACATGCGCTCAGATCCCGGAGCAAATTTAACACTTCGGGAATACGCGTCAATTTATGACATGGTGGATAAAGGTCTTATCGAAGATGATGATATTTTCAAAATGTTATCATCTAAAAATTTAAGCGAATACCTTTCAGAACACCTTGATATTGATTTACCAGCGACTACCGTATTTGATTTTTATGACGAGCTTTTTTCGGCTATTTCTAATGACAGACAGGACAGATTTTCTACAGCGAAAAGCCGATACGAAGCGGTTCAAAATTCAATTCAGATAGCTAAGAATAATACGCCTTTGAGTAAAATGGGAAACGATCTTCGCTCTCTAAACGAACAATTGCTTGCAGCAGGTCCGCAGGAAAAAGAAGCGCTTCAGAAACAAGTTGATGATTTATGGCAGGAAATTACTGCAATTAGAAACGTAAACGAAGATCTTGGGAAAAGATTCCCCAAAGACGCGCTTACAACAATAATGACGTCTACAATTCAATCCGCACCTATGACAGGAAAATCAGTAGCTGCCGGTATTGGCGGAGGCCTTGTAGCGGGAACTATTGGCGCCATCGGCGGCGCCGCGGCAGGCGGTGTCGGAGCTGCTCCGGGCTTTGCCGGAGGTTTTAAATTAGGTTACGGATTGGGAAGCTTCGCTGCGTCCAGTACTGAAATGGCAGGACTTATGTACATAGATCTAATTGCTGCCGGAATGGAACAGAAAAATGCCGCAAAACTGTCAATGCTTGGAGGCGGAATAAACGGCATTATTGAATCCAGTTTGGGCGTTGTAGCAGGCGCCGGCGCTTCTGCGGCAAAAGCTGTTGGCGGTAAGGTTATCTCCGCGGAAGTGCAGAAAAAAATAGCGGAAAACGCTTCCAAGAATTTTATTGCGAAAGTATCAAATACAATAGCAACTTCGCCTATTGGAAAAAACGCGATTATAAAATCCGCATTCGATACAGCTGCGCAAGCAGCCGGCGAAGGACTGGAAGAAGGATTACAGTATTTAACCGAGCAGGCAATGCTTGCCATCGGGGACGCCATGCAGGATTCTACTGTTGACAGAAACTTATGGGGAAGCCCTGAGTTCCAGGAAGAATTAAAGCAATCTGTTATTGGAGGTATCGCGGGCGGTATCGGCTTTGGAGTTATGGGACTGCCGTTAACAATTACCGGAAACATTCAGGAAATAGCAAGGCAGACAGAAGCGTTAAAAAATCTTGCTGTAACTATCGATGATAAAGCGGAGTTCCGGGCAGCCGCGAAAGAAAATCCATTAACAAAAAATTTAACTGATAAAGAAATAGATCAGATACACGACAGCCAGGAGACAGAACGCCAGTCGTATCATAGCGAGATGAGGGACGAGGCGCAGCGTGCGGGGAAAAATATAGCGGCTATGCCGACACTGGAAGCGCCGGGAGAAATGCGCAGACAAAACGACGGCAGGCTTACAATGCGGATAACTTCCCCTGAAGACGAAAGCAGCGGAAATGCGATATTGTACGATCCACCCACAAGACAGCGCATGGGCAGTATCGATTTTGACTGGGATATAGACAGCAACACAATAACGATTGAGAACATCGATCTTTCACAGGCAATAACCGACAGGGAAAAAGTGATAGGCGACATGATAAAAGAGCTTTCATATAAAAATCCTGAAATGTCTATCGAATGGAATCCGGACGCGAAAGCAAGCGAAGCTGCGGGTGTTGACCTTGAAACGTTAAAAAATAATTTAATCGCGGAAAATCCGCGCGGAGAGGATTGGAATCTTCAGTTCTATCAGAAAGGCGACAGATTTACACAATCACGCGCGGCAAACCAAGACATCGATTTAATCGCGTCCACGGCGAACGTAAGCAGAGACATAGCGAGCGATACTTTCGAAGCCTGGGATATTGCTTTCCGGAAGTTCGGTTTAGATACCCACGAAATGATTGGCAAAATGGGATTAACAAGTGAAAGTAATTTACGCATAGTAGCAGATAACAATCCGCAAGGCGTGGAAGCGCAAGTATTAAATCAGCTTGACGCGGGGAAAATAGCAGCTCAAAAAATTGGAGAAATACCGGCAGGCGGAACTATTGTCTTAAAAAAGAATGAAGACGGCACAAGAAGAATCCTGTATAAAAGCGAAGCTTTTAAGGAAGCCATTGATCAGCTGCAAGCGATTACGGTTCTTACCGAAGCCGCTAATCCCTCTACCTTACATCATGAATGGCTGCATTTTATGGTAAATGTGGTAATTCCAAACAGTCCAAGATACAAGGCTTTACTTGAAGACGCGGTAGGAAAGAAACTGGAAGATTTTAACGAACAAGATCATGAATGGCTTGCGGACAATTACGAGCGTTACTTAAAAACAGGAGAAGCGCCTACACCAGGACTTAAAGCGCTCTTTAAACGAATTGCCGAAGCTCTGCGGGACTTTGTAAGAAACGGCACTGTAAGCCCGAAGCTTCGTGAGTTTTTTGACGCAATGCTTGCAGGTCCTGAGAGTGCCATGCTGAAAGATGAAAACAATCAGGCACAGGTAGCAGATACCGGGATTCGCATTGAGACCGATAACGAGCAGCAGAAAGCCTTCGCAGAAATGACAAGCGCCGAGCGGATCCTTCAGAGCGACCTACACAGCATGGAGGAAAAAGCGGAAATACTGTACGCGATGAAGCGTATGGCAGCTGAAGACCAGTTAAAAGCGATCTATGACCAGTACCATAACCAAGACGGAACTGCCAAAGCAGGATGGTTAAAAGCGCCAAATGGGAAGGATACGAACCTTACAGAAAGACAATGGATGCAGGTAAGAACGCCTGCCTTTAAGAATTGGTTTGGAGATTGGGAAGCGCTTTTAAAGCAGGAAGAATTTGACGCTCTTGTAGATGAAGCATTTGATTCAGACAAAGAACCAAAAAGCAAAATGCTCTTGAGAAGATCAACACCGGAAGAAATAGCGGAAGTAAAAAGACAAGGCGGTCCCGATATAACAGGATTAGAACATGAAATAACGTCAGAGCATATACGTCATATTATCAAAGAACACGGAGGGAAAAACGAATCAATAAAACATCCTGACCAAAGACCGATAACCAAAGATGACATTTCTTTACTTCCCGCTGTTATTGACGCACCGACAGAAATAACAGTAAAAAATATTGATAAAAACCTGACAAGCGTTATTTACGGCAAAGATTTTGGAAAAGGCAAGATATGTTATGTAGAGAGAATTATAGAAACATCTGAAAAAAACAAACCCAGGCTGACATTGAAGACAGCTTGGGTTAAGGCGACCACTGGCGCAGAGCCCAGCACATCGGCGGTTTATACTCCGCATCGCAATTCAAATATACTATTTCCCAACGGCCGCGTCAAGCCTGATTTTATATCAAAAGTGGTAGATGAAAACGGCGAGCCGATGACAGTGTTTCGGGGAGATAAAACCGGACTTGACAGGTTTACTAACCAACAGGGTATATTCCACGCCAGCAGTAAAAAGGTTGCAGAAAAATATTCATCCGGCGGATTATATGATTTATTCCTTGATATAAAAAATCCATACATTCATACCGCGCCAGAATTTTTAAAAATCAGAAGACAAATTAATGATTTCCTTTACGATATCTATGATAAAGACTGGTCTGAACTTGAAAACAACGAGCAATTTCAAACACTGCGGAAAAATTATCTTGAGTTTAGAAATGAAAAAGGAAGCACTGTCAGGGATTTCTATAACAGCTTTTTACCGGAAGTGTCAGAAAATACAGACCTTGAAGAATTTAAAGACATTTTAAGTAAAAGCCTGCAGGACGTGAATCAAGAGATTGTAACTACATCTCAATTTGAACAACTCGATTATCATGAGCTTGACATTTTAAACCCTTTTATAAAATCGCTAGGTTATGATGGCATTAAACGTCCTTATGATCATCTTGGACAGGCAGAAGGTAACGAGTATATAACCTTTTATCCCAGCCAAATAAAATCCGCGACAGATAATATTGGAGACTTTGACCCTCAGAATCTGTCAATTTTTTTTCAAAATGTAAATGCTTATGATCTTGTTGATGAATTAGAAAATGATAAAACTATCGCAGATATAAATACCGAGAATTTTAAGAATTGGTTTGGCGAATCTAAGGTTGTAGATGAGAATGGAAATCCTCAAGTAGTTTATCACGGCACGGCAAGACCTGACAGAATAGGCACTAAGTTTGATCCCAAAAAAGCGACATCAGGTCCAATGGCTTATTTTACAACAGATAGAAACGTTGGAGAAGGCTACGCAAAAAACAAAGAAGACACTTCTCTTGTTTACGATGAACCTTATGCGGGAAATTATGAAAATTGGTTTAGAGTAAAATCAGGCAGAGGAAAGCCAGTACCTATAGCAAAAACATGGTATCAACTATCAGCAGAACAGCAGAAAAAAATGCAAGAGCTTGCACCGCGTATTACACAAAACGATGAAGGCGAAATTTATCTTAAAGAAGAAGGATATAAAAAAGGTATTGGAAATTATGAGTATGAAATAAAAGAAAATAGGGGAAATGTAATAGCTACACTTATAGAAGGTTGGTTAAATGGAGGAACGCTTTTTGGCGAAGAAGAAAGCTTTTATGAAGTATTAAAATTAGCAGGATATGATATTGAAAATGTTTCATACCATGATCCTAAAAAGACAACCCCTGCAATATTCCCTGTTTATCTTAACATCAGTAATCCGTTAAATACATCAGATATAAATAAAGATACTCTAGCGGCTCTTGAAATAGCGGCAAAAAAAGCAAAAAAAAGAAAATCAGAACAAGCAGATGATTGGGATAAAAACAGTATTGATCCAAGTGAATGGCTGGAAGGTGTAAAGAAAGATATAAAAATAAATACAACTTATTCATGGACATCTATTCCTGATTGGGTTACAAATACACTTAAAAATCTTGGTTACGATGGAATAAAAGATAAAGGTGGAAAATACACAGAACAAGAACATACAGTGTGGATACCATTTATTTCTACTCAAGTAAAATCTATCTATAATCGAGGAACTTTCGATCCTGAAAAAACTAATATTCTTTTTCAACATACCTATCATGGCAGCGCTGCTCACTTTACGCGCTTTGATAATAAATACATGGGCGCAGGCGTAGGAGCGCAAGCCTTTGGTTACGGACAGTATGTAAGTAAAAAACAAAGTGTAGCGGACGGGTACAGAAAACAATTTGCCGATTATCAGGTTTTTATAGACGATAAGCAAATAGCGTCTTCTGAAATGTACAAGCATATTGACACATACCAAGCCGCTTCAGACGGAACTCTTGATGAGCATATAAAAGGATTGGAAGAACAACTTGCGGAAACACCTAAAGAAAAACAAGAGCCTTATAAAAAAGAAATAAAACTTGCCAAAAGCCTCAAAGACAAGAATGTCCAGATGAAGCGAGGGCAGCTTTATAAAGTGGAAATACCGGATGACAGCGAATTATTAAATTGGGACAAGGAATTAAAATCACAAAAAAATATTTTAAAGATGATAAAGGACCAGGCAGTTAAAGAAGACATCGATGACATACTTAATTACGGTGGAACAGGCGGAGAATTCTACGCCAATGAACTAATAAAATGGCTTGGCAGCCCAAAGGAAGCATCGGCATTTTTAAACCGCGCCGGAGTTAAGGGTAATAAGCATTGGGACAACAGAGACGAAGCTTTCAATTTTGTTATTTTTAAAGGAAGCGATATTGATATTGTGCAAATGTTATTCCAGATGACACGCGAAGAAATACAAACAGAAGCGCTTCGACACTCATCTCCGGAAGCATGGATGAAAGCTGATATTTTTGCTGAGGCCTTTGATGCTGAAGCTTCATATCGCAGAGACAATGCCGCGGAAGAGCCGCAGAGGCAGGCAGAATTGGAAGCCTGGTATAAAAAACAATGGGATGAAGCGCAGGTACTGGCCAGGGAAGCGGCGTTAAATGACGACGGAACAAGAACACCGGCAAACGCTGAAGCCGTGAATCCCGCGCTTCTGGATGATGAAGACGGCAGCCTGGATTGGGATACGGATCTGTATGACGAGGAAATAGAAAATGGACAAAGAACAGAAAGAAGAACTGAAAATATGGCTGATGAATCTGCGGGTGATGTTGACACATTGGACAGAAATGGCGGAAGTACTGAGGGAAAGAACACCGTGGTTGGAGGATATGATACTGGAAATCAAAGCCCAATTAGCACAAGTGAAGCAAATAAGCATCTGATTTCCAAACTTCCAAGCGTAATCGATGACTTTGTATTGATAATGGGCAGAACATTACGCGAAAACCTTGCACACTTCGGAGCCATTACCGCCGAGGATGCTGCGGTAAGAGATCAAATGGAAAATGATAAAAACCGTATATACAAAGAAGTGCATCCTTATATCCACGGGCTTGCTCTTGGCATGACAACCGGCAAGAAACTGACTGACAAGCAGCGCAGAACCGCACTGAGCCACATGAGGCGAAGCCTTGAAAGCGGCGCCACCGTATACCGGGAACTGTATACTTCCTTAACTGAAGATCCGCAATTTGTTTCTTACGCAAATAATGAGGTTCAGGACGAAGGCACGCATGGTGAAGCGCAGAAAGCTGCGGCGGAAGCTCAAGGGTTAACCGCTTTCCAGAGAACACGGCTTGCGGAAAATATTATCGATAAGGATATCGCGCGGAAGATACGCGCCGGAAAAGCGACATCTGAAGAAATCGCTGACTACATCAAGCGCCGTGATGAAGAAATAAAAGAACTGGACAAAGAAATAAAAAATGCCAAAGCAGACCTTGAAAAATCAAAAGGTGAAACCGCAGAAGAACATGTTGAGGTTGAAGCATGGAGACAGCAATATTATAAAACCAGAAAGGAATTACAGGCAGCCAAGAAGGAAGCTGAGCAGCTTCAGAAAAAATTAACGCAAGCCAGAATTGCAAGAACAAACGCGGCAGAACGCGCAAAAGCCACAAGAAAAAATTCCGAGGTAAAACTTAAAGAGAAACTTGCTGCAAAGCGGGAAGAAATAAAAACACTTCGTAAGAAAATTAAAGATGATATTGCTCATGCTAAAAAAAGCGGAAAACTTGAGGTAGCCTGGAAATGGGCGGAAGAGAGAAAGAAGTTATCCAAGATAGCGGCTGACAGAAAACGCCGTATAGCGGACAGGAAAGCTGCCAAGAAATACATGGAAGCTAATAAAAAATTGGCTGCCTGGATTATGTCCGCAGATCGCGTAGGAATGAATGTCTGGGTAAGACAGAGAGAATTAATCCTTGGTTTACAGAACGCGCTCTTTAATACCAGTAAAATCGCGGCACAAGCGCGAATGTATGAAGCGCAAATAAAAGCCGCTGAAAAGAATTTACAAAAATTATGTAAAAAAATCTCAAAAGTAACAGATGAGAAAATACACAGTAATCTTGAAAGACAAATAAATGAACAAATGGAATATCTGGAAAACTTAAAATCTAGCCGGAACAGTATCGAGATAATGGGACCGTACCTTGCCGGAGTAGAAACAGATCAATCCGGAAACGATACAGACACAATTGACACAGGAACAATTGTTTATAACGGCGATACTATGAGTGTTGAAGAGTTCAGGCAAAAATTCTATGAAAGTAAAATTCGTTATGGTTTTATGGACGCTAAGCTGAGAAAGGCACTTCGCAAAAGCGCGCCTTCCGCAAAGTCAATTGGCGAGAAACGTAAATGGAGCGCTGTAAACCTTGCTAAAGGATTAAGCCAGGAGGACCTGCTTGCTATTAAAGCTGTTATGCAGCAATTAAATAAAGAAGGTCGAGCTAACTGGGAAAGACGGGAATTTGCTATTCAGTTACATCAGAAGGACCTTACAAAAACATTATTATTCAATCTTGATGAATTGGAAGAGGATGATGATAAAGAAAAAACTGCACAGATAAAACGATATATTAAAGCAATGCAGACAAGCGATTTAACAGAACGTGAAAGGCTGCTTAAAAAAGGTACTGAAGCGGAGCAAAAACTCTTTATGACATTCGATGACAAGCGACTGGTTCAGTGGATGGATGGAAATAAAAAAGGCGCTTTGTATCGGTTTATTATCCGGGAGCGTTTACGATATGCGAATAAACGCGATACTGCAATCGACAAACGCACGGAAAGAATAATGGGAATTATCGGAAAGGAAACACCAGAGCAGCAGGAAGCGAATAAAAATTTACCTGAGTTAAAAAGAAAAGCTAAAATACGCGAACAGGCTCTTAAACGAATTAAAGAACTGGGAGAGAAAAACATAAGAATTGAAGGTGTAGGTCCGCGCAGAGCTTTGCGCAAATGGCAATATGACAGTGATTTTAAATTACAGGAAGCGCAATCATATTTTGAAATGCCCACAGGAATTGATGTATCTCTTGCAGATCTAATGTTTTTGGTTGTAGCTCTGGATAACAAATTCGCGCGAAACCATTATCTTTACGGCAATTTATGGAGCGTAGACGAACGCGTCATGTACGAGAAAACAAAAGATAAAGACGGTAAATTCTCTCCCAGAGTAAGAGAGCAGATTAATGATATAGGGAAAGAAAAAGAATTAGCGCTGCGAGCGGCTATAAATCAGCATTTATTTGAGGACGATGGCAAAGGAGGCAGGCAGGCAAAAAAAGAATTAATGGACATAGTTGATGCCATAAGAGATGATTTTGAATCGCACTTCCCGGAAACACGCGCAGTATATGAGGATATGTTTAACCAGGCTGTTGAAGGACAGGATAATTATCTGCCTCTTATTATTACTGAAGGCAAGCACGCGCAGTCAGAAAAACAAAATGAAATTGAAGCGCTTACACAGGGCAGCTATCAGGTAAAGATAAACCCTGACAAGGGAATGATGTTATGCCGCGTTGACATCGGAGCAACCAATCAAACAGAAATAGAATCGGATATTTTTAAAGTATTTTTTAAAGGTGTTGAGCGTGAAGAACATTTTAATAAATTCGCTCCTTATGTAAGAGATATAAACACGGTACTGCGAGGATTAAACAACAGCAGCAAGCAGTTATCCGGTAAATTAACAGACATATACGGCAAATGGGCGGTAGACCGTCTTTATCAGCATGTCAACATGATAGGCTTGCCGCCTTCCGCTAAACTTGGAAATGCCTGGGAAAATGCCGCGGGTCTTGGAAGAATGCTTGCCGGCAACGCCGGAGTCGCTTACATTGCATATAATGTCCCTGCCTGGCTTGCGCAATATCCAAACTCAATTGCTGCATTCTTTGGACAAGCTGACGCGCGGTTTATTCTTTCAGGCTGCCTTGAAGTTATGAAACCTGGTAACGATCTTGTTGAAAGAGTTTTTGAAAAAAGCCCTAAGGTCCGCAAACGTGTGATTAATGTCGCTGAAGAATACAGACAACACCTTGAGAAGCAGCCCGGTAAATTAAAAGAAGTACACGCCAAATTTATAGAGATAGGAATGATGGGACAGCGCCATGCGGATCAGACAATGGTTTCAATTGGCTGGTGGGCGCTTTATCAGACAGCACTTAAAGATGGAAAAAGCGAAGAGGACGCAATTGTATTCGCAGATGAGATAACAGCAGAAACACAACCGGATCTTAACGCCTTGGAAACAAGCCCGCTTTATAAAGACCAGGGATTAGGAGGTTTGTTCCTTAGATTTTCGCAGCCTTTAAATATGGTTTGGCAGAATTTAACATACGACAGTTTTATAAGCAGAGAAAAAAGTTTCTCTAAAACAGTACCAAGGTTTATAGCCTACGGATTGGCCGCATTTATTGTTGCCATTATGCGCGGAGCGTTAGCTGATAAGGACGGCGAAGAACTGGATAAAGAAGAATTAATGCGAAAAGTTTTTTATTACATGGTTTTTTCACAATTCGCTGAAAGTACGCCTCTAATAGGTAATGCAGTTGCGGGAACTTTGGAACGAGCGATAACAGGCGAAGGAGTTGTTTATAGAGCAAGGTATTTTGAACTTGCGGAAAAAATATTAAACATTCCGGGAAGAATAGAAAAAGAAAATTTTGGAGGAGCGTTTAACGACGCTTTCCGCGCGTTAGGACTTGGAATTGGACTGCCTGTTTCGCAGATCAATAGAATTAAAAAAGCAATCCAGGAAGAAAGTCCCTGGATAATATTTGGGTTTGACCCAGATTAAATAAAATCAAGCAAGGGGAGGGATTTAAAATGGACGCTATTATTCAGCATCTTATCGGCACCACACAGGAATGGGAAATAGAGAACCCAATTCTATTTGAAGCAGTGTGGGGATTTGAAAAAACAATAAGTGGAAAACTACTCGCGAAACTCGGAGATGGCAAAAACCCATGGAATGATCTTGAGTATTTTGATTCAAAAAACGTACACGGATTAACTGACATCATTAGTAATCTAACAGCAAATATCAAAGAAATTGAATCGAAAGTAAATGGGATATCAGACATGATTGCTAAACTATCTAAAGAAACAAAAGAAGATCAAATAAATACAGAGGAGATTGAACCATGAAAGCGATAGTACAACATTTTTACGGTACCACTCAGGAATGGGAAACAGAAAACCCACTACTTTATAAAGGTGTATGGGGATTCGAGGTAACCAGGGAAGGTAAATTAAACACAAAACTTGGTAACGGTAGGGACAAATGGAAAACATTAAAATACTTTGATTTGGAAAATATTAAAGGGTTGGAAGCTGAATTACAAATTTTAAAACAGGCTATTAAAACAGAAGAAGAAACATTAAAGACGTTAGCTGAAGATATGCGAAACCAAATGAAAGCTATAATGGAAGCGGAAGAAACAGAACGTAAAACCTTTTTAGAAATTTTAGATAAACGGTTAGAAAACATGAATAGACGCATGGATGAAAACAATTACCTATGTAAATATTTGATGGAATTTATCGAAAAAAGGCTTGGAGAAATAAGCATGGTATTCCCATTTGTTACTGAAAATGGGGAATATTTAGTCACTGAAAGCGGAGACTTTTTTGTCGCCGCGTAAAATAAATAAGAGAGGAAATTATCATGGAAGAAAAAACTATCACAGAAATTGAAAACGGAAGAGCGCTTACATTTAAAGACTTATTGGACGCTATACCATTAACCGAAGAAGATGTGTTCGCTATTTATCAGCCGAACGCGTTTAATTCAATTAAGCAAAAAGATGGGGATTCTCGCAAGCTAACATTAAGCAGCATACAAAATTATCTTAACGAAAAACGCTATTATGTTGGAATTGTAGTTGAGCAGCTGCCGAACCAAAAAAATCCAATAGAAGCGGGCCTGCCAGGTCAATGGCAGCTCTGTAACGATTTAGCTTATCAATACCGCTTAAATCAAGAAGCTCCCGGAGCTTACACCACATACACACAAGGCGCTAATTACGCATTGGGTGCCATGGTCATGTATCATCTCGCTGGTGACGACTGGGCATTGTATACCGCTAAAGAAGCGTTAACTAATGTGCCAACAAGATTGGATCCTGTTAAGTGGACTAAAGTGACAGGCGGGATTTTAGTTGAGCAAAGATTTCTACACGCATATACGGCGCAGGATTTCGCTATTGGCAGCCAGGTACTTGATGGTCAATACCAAGGATATTACGTCACAGAGATAAATGTGTACGGCGGTAAATACGCCGGTGTCGCAGGCGGAAACAGAGGAACCTTTGGTTCCGTCGCACAGGATAGAATTAGAAATATATATCATAATAATGGATATATAAATTTTTCAAGCACTGTTAGAGAATTAAAGGCATTAAAATTATATGGTCCCTTTGCTAATTATACCGACTTCTTTAAGAGCAATTTTAATGAAAGTTTCGTAAATCCACCAACAGATGCAGATTGGGTCGTTATGTTAGCAATGTTTAGAGCTTCTAGCCAAGTTCCAACAGGAAGCGATAACGCACCATCATCTTTCTTTGTTAACTTCTGGCGTAGAAAGCTTTAAATCCTACGTCTCCAATAGTTTACGAAGTAACTTCTTGGAGCATTGTCGTTACCTGTTGTTATAACATGTGCATTATCAAAATTTACATATTTATAGGTTACCCAGTTTAAATCGCTATTTTCTAATGGTCTTTTATTGGTATTATCTGAACACGAAAATACGTTGGAAGCATTCCTTACGGTTGATATATTTTCAAAGTAAATGTATCCTTCCATGCGCCTTTGTCTATCCTGTGCGACGGAACCAAAGGTTGGATTGTTTTAATAATAAAAAAACCTGTACCAGTTTGGTACAGGTTAATGTTAAGCAGTTTTAAGCTCTAGTTCAAGCTCTGTTATTATTGGTCGCTCGCTTTCACATAATGCGTCAAGTTCATTGAATTTAGAAATATCCTCAGGTGTGGCACGTCCTTGTTGCATAGCTCTCATTGGTCTGATAATTTTTCTTTCGTATTCATTTACTTTGGCTTTATGTCGTGCAAGCGTGTTTTCTTTTTCAGCTCTTTCTTTTTTTTCTGTATCTATAACCCATTTACCTTTTGTGTCATCAAAAAATTGATAAGCTTCATCTACGATTGGCTTTTCTTTTGTGTATCCATCTAGTGGATCTTCGTCAAGATCGTTTATTTCGTAAGATTCAGATCTCTTTTCCTTGTTAAAAAATATACCGCGATGGTCTTTCCTTTTACCTTGCTTCACAAGTTCAGCATCATCGATACGGTTCATTTGATCATCAAACCAAGAAAGATTTTCTCCTTTATGTTTGATCAAATGATAAGGTCCTTCGATGTATTCTTCACCCGGTGATTCTCCGTGCGTTACAACTACGTCGAAAATGGTTCCATCTTTTGGCAAGTACCAAAGCTTACTATTTTTTTTATCTTCCATGTTTTTTTCCTCCCACATGAATTAATTTGTTTAGTAATTTTATCATTAAAATATTTTTTAGTCAATATTTTAACCAACCTTTGGTTCCGTCGCACAGGATAGACAAAGGAACATAAAAGGAACTATTTACAATGAAGATCTATCAACTGTTAAAAATACTACCGGTGTATTTTCACATCTTAATAATCACATTAAAAGACCATTGGAAAATAGCAATTCATTCGGACTAACTTACGAATGGGTAGAATTTGAAACTGCAAAAACAATATTAACAGGAAACGATAACGCACCATCATCTTTCTTTGTTAATTACTGGCGTAGAAAGCTTTAAATCCTACGTCTCCAATAGTTTACGAAGTAGCTACTTGGAGCATTGTCGTTACCTGTTGAATATGCATTACTCATTTTTAACGCGGAAAGTCGCGCTATCATTCTGCTTTCATAAACATTATCAGCTAATTTGAGCCATGTTCTATCATAAGATGTAACAAATGCTCCATTTATATCTTCCGTATATATAACTGCTCCTACAACACCACTAAAATTTCTAATTCTATCTTGTGCGACGGTTCCAAAGGTTCCTCTTAATCCGGCTCCGGAAATAATTTTTTAAGCTGCCATTTTGTTAATCTTTCTTTTATAAAAATACTTACAGTTTCCCTGTGTACACCGAAGTGTTTACCAATTTCGTTTTTAGTTTTACCTTCACGAAGCATTCTCCGGATCTCTTTTTCTTTACCGGTAAGTTTTACTTTTTTATATTTTACCTGCCTATTTCCAAGCTTCATTCCCATTGCTTTACACCGCGCCATCGCTTCTTTAGTTCGCTGGGAAATTAAATTGCGTTCTATTTCCGCAGACAGGCTAAAGGCAAAGGCTAACACTTTTGATTGGATATCATCACCAAGGCGATAATTGTCTTTTATAGTCCAGATTTTAATACCTCGCCTCATGCAATCAGAAAGAATCGACATTATCATAAAAAAGGATCTGCCAAGCCGGGATAATTCTGAGCAAATAATTAAATCATCCGTTTTTACCATGGAAAGCAGCGAGCCCAAAAGCCTTTTTTCAACTGCTTTTGTTCCGCTTATTTTTTCTTCTATCCATTTATTAATTTTCAACTTATTAGCCTTACAAAAACGTGTTATCTCAAACCGTTGATTCTCAACTGTTTGTTTATCCGTGCTGACTCGTATATAACCATAAACCATATAAACCTCTTATAATAATTTTTAATTATTTAAATAAAAATTGCTTGACAAAATATTTTAATTATGTTATTGTGATAACATAGTAGAGAGACGACCAATGAAAACGGAGGCTCCCTGCGTAGATATCTCTGGGAAACCAAAACCAGTATCTATGCGGGGAGCCTTTTTTTATTAGAAAACTAACGGGAGGAAAAAGCATGGAAGGTGATATTGGAAAGTATATTTTACTGGGTATAGCGATTATAACATTCTTAATTACAATCGGGACATTGATTTGGCGTATGGCTGTTTTACATACTCGATGTATGGCTGCCGAAAAATCATCCGAACGCGCTCACAATCGTATAGATAAATTAGAAGATGTTCATGATAGCAAAATAGAAAAATTATCAACTCTTGTTCAGACAGTACAAAATCAACAAGGACGTATGGAAGAGAAGATTAATTTATTAATAAACATAGAAAGGAAAAAAGAAAAAGAAGGAACACGATTATGACAAAAGGTAAAGCGTTTGTTTTATGCCTGGTAGCGATAATTTTTATATTCATTGCCATGTATGTAATAAGTATTTTAAATGGCGATCTTACTTTTATACCGGTAAACCAGTGCCTCACCGGTATAGGAACGTTGGCAGCAATTTTTATTGGAGGATCCGTCGCAAATAATGGCGTTAAAGGTAAATGTTGGAATCAAAAAATGTATGATTCAGAAAATAAAATTATAGTAACTTCTACTTTAGAAGAAGGTATAGGAGAAAAAAATGACAGATAGAACTAAGAAAATGCTTGCCAAATTGGATCCGCGGGCAATCCCGGTATTTGAGATTTTTTTTAAAAATCTTGATACTGGTCTGGGAGATGATCAATACATAGTATTTGAAGGATTCAGGACAGTCGCTGTCCAGGAAGCGTACTTTGCTCAAGGTAGGCAGTCACTTGAGGAAGTAAATAAGCTTAGGCAGAAAGCCGGGCTTTGGCAGTTGCGGAGTGAAAAAGATAACTACACAATAACCTGGACACTAAAGAGTAAGCATATCGATGGGCTTGCAATGGACGTGCTGCCAGTTGATGGCAGGGGAAATCCGACATGGGATCTTGCCCACTACGGACAGCAATTTACAGCTATAAGAGAATGTGGACGAGAAGCTGGTCTTATTTGCGGAGCTGACTGGGAAAAGACACCGGACTGGCCGCATTACGAAATAAAATTATAAGGAGAAAAAATGAGTGAAAAAAAAGATAAAACTTACATTGCTATTATTATTCTTTCCGTTTGCCTCGCTGTTTGCGTCTTTACCGGAGGATTCTTTACCGGAAGATCCACCGGCAGCCAGCGAGGAGATATCGCAGATAGCGGACGAGATGATGAGCATAGCAGACAAGCTGGACTTGCAGCAGAACTTATTGGACAGTTTGACGAAGGACTTGGAAGGATATCGTCAGGACTTTCCCAAGTTGCAGGAGACCTTGGATCAAATGCAGGTGACATACGATTCCTTGCGCAGCGACTACAAAATTCAGCAATTCGAGTTAAAGGTCTGGAAGACGAGGTCGATTACCTTCGGGATAGGATTAGGGATTACTACGATAATTGCGACAGTAGTGATTATTAACTCTTTTTGATAAAAAGATTATTGTCAAGAATACGATAGACCGCATGGGCTTTTTGCACAATCCTTCCAATACCTTGTTTGTCACGATGGTTGTATCTTTTCGATATATCATTTGTAACCTTGTGGCCCATAAAATATTCTTCAACATCTCCCAAGTCACCGGCATTCATTAGTGTTTTGTAAAAATGCCTGCCTGAATAAAAAGTAATATTTTCTTTTTTAAGTTTCTTTTTAATACCATCCCAATCTAAACATTTTTTTTCTTGCCTTGTAAAAAATCCCAATTTAACATTTGCATTGGAGTAATTCTGCCGCGGCAAAGGTTTGCCATTTTCCTGGCAGAATAACAAATCATCTTTATTTTTGCGCATTTTTGCTGAATATCGCATCAATTTAGTATATAAAAAGTTGTGAACTGGTACTAATCTAACGCCGAATTTTGACTTGCTTTTTGGAATATTAATAAACCAACAATTACTAATTCTTATAATATCTTTAATCCTTATTCTATCAATTTCGCTGTTTCGCATTCCGGTAGAATATATTGTAAGGCAAAGCAAATAGGAAAGTTCGTCATCCCACCTTTTATTAAATATTCCTTTCATTTCTTTTATATGATAACAATTGCGTACGGTGTAAGACTCTTCATTTACACGCAATGGTATAATTCCTTCGCATGGATTTCTTTTAATATAATTTTTTTGCACAAGATAATCAAAAACCTGACTTACAAACAACACATATCGATTTACAGATTGAGGCTTTAAACCCTTATCCATACAATAATCCTGGAACTTTACCATGAACGGCGTATCAATATCCTCAATGGCAGCTATTCTTTTATACTTTAAAAACGGTATAAAATGAGCTTGAATGGAATTATGATACTGTCTGAGCGTATTATCTGTAAGGTTACGGCCGCGCCTTTGATTGTATTTATGGTACTGAGAACCTTTAACATAATAATTTTTTAGAATTGAGAACAATTTATTAGGCTGCTTTTTTCCTTCTCTGCCTTGATAGTATTCTGTTAGAAGCAGCTCTCTTTTTTCTATTGCAAATTTCTCGGCAATTTCCAGATTATTTGTATGTGTAGACCACCGCGTAGGTACCAGTTTGCCTTTATCGATATAGCGCACATGATAAACAAAGCCAAGTTTTTTATTTGGAACCTTTGATAAACTGTATCCTTTTGGCCGCCTGACTGTAGGCGTAAATTGTTTATCATAATTTTTTAACATTGTGTATGTGGTTGGATGTCTTTTTTGCAGCTTATTTTTTAGGCAAGTAATTTGCGTCAATGTATTTGTTTTAATATTAGGATCTGCATTAAACCAGTTAATCAATTCTGAAGAATTAAAACACAGTTGAGGAGCGCCGCCTAATGGGTTTTTCATTTGAAGATGCGGTATCTGCCCGCTGAACGCCAGGGCACTTAATGCGTTTTCGCTTACTTCAAGTACATTGGCGGCTTGACTTTGCGATAATATTATGTTATTCTGCATTATTCTATAATTCGACAGGAGGAACTAAAAACTTAATCATTTTGACAGCCAAAGAGCTTTGAGACAACAGTAGTCAACAATCAGATTTTGTCAAAAATTTGATAAAAATATTTACTTTTTTATCAAAAAGTGCTTGACTTAACGCCCGAAATATGCCAAAATGGGGGTAGGTAAGGGATTTAGCGTTAACCGTTTGTTATGTGAAGTACCGCCCTTTTACTACTATTTCTTTATAGCATTTATTAAAACATATGGTATACTTAATTTTATACCACAATATTTTTCTGCATATTCATTAAATTCTTTTTCTATTAA
>Ga0209755_10001245_pt1 | contig 40882 bp, 40 predicted proteins | sample TergutCo191P1_FD_187301 | JGI IMG/M metagenome (GOLD analysis project Ga0209755, IMG submission 187301) | Cornitermes sp. P1 segment gut microbial communities from Petit-Saut dam, French Guiana - Co191P1 (SPAdes) (version 2) | ecosystem: Host-associated > Arthropoda: Insects > Digestive system... | reverse complement strand
TATTATTAGCAGTAGTGGATAATTCCGAAGGGGTATATTTCGATGCCGCGCCAACCCTGTAAATATCCTTTGGAAATGCGGCATGGTTGGTATTGTAATCCTGCAACGAACAGCTGGTTCCCGTGCACGATTCGCCAATACCCAAATGTGCACCAAGGGCACAAAGTTCCGGTTCTGTTTTGCAGCCCACAATCGCCGCCGCAATCATCAGTAACACGATCGGCAGTAATACCATTTTGTTTTCTGTTTTCATGACAATTCTCCTTTATATGTTTTATTTATTGGGTGACAGGCATTAAAAACACGTGGTGTAGTTGTTTCTCAACCACGCTACATATAGCGTAGTTTTCATTTTTTGAATTAAACATAGATGTCTCGTTTCTTTTTTTTTGAGATATTTGATTTTTTTGTTTAAAATTAACGTCTTTGTATATTTGGGGGGGCGTCCATTAATGCACGCGTAAGCGTGTTGTTGGTTTGATTTAACATAACGTGGCGCATGGGGTAAGAGGAAACTATTGAATGTATTTTTACCGCTGTCTGCATATAAAGATAATCGCAGGTTTTAAAATAAATGTCAAGAAAATAATGTGATTACCACCGGTTTACAGTTCAATTTTCCATGTTATAATCAACAAAGAATCCTTAAGTTTTGGATAAAGTAAAATCTTTAAAATATTTATGGAGGAAACAATGTCAAATAAAACCTTAATCGAGAATACGCTTAAAAAGGGCGAAGGCGTTTTGCGCTTGAACCCGAACTTTATCCCGCGGCCTTTCGGCGTTGAAGGAAGGAGGCTGCGCCTTCATCCAGATGATTATTTCGCGTACGGACTCGCGCGCGGTTCAATAAAAGAGCGATGGATGGCTTCCACAAACATCGCCCAGAACGGGCCTTTGGCTGGCCCCACAGAAGGGCTAAGTTTCGCCGCTGTTGATTATTCAAGCGATGAAAAGTTCAGTCTTAAAGAAGCGATTGAAATATTAGGTGCAAATATAATCGGTAAGGAACTAATGGATAAATACGGAGGCTTTCCTGTCTTTTCCAAGTTCTACGATTTAAAGACTCCCCTGTTCCATCACCTTCACCTTGATATGGAAGCTGCCGCCCGTGTCGGTAAACTTGGAAAACCTGAATGTTATTATTTTCCGCATCAATTCGCAAGCCACACAGGAGAAATGAACGCCACTTACTTCGGCTACGATCCTGACACAACGCCAGAAGAAGTTAAAAAGCGTCTTCGCGATTACAACAAGGGCGACACCCGCATCACAGAACTTTCACGCGCATGGCGGATCGAGCTTGGCTCTGGCTGGTATTCGCCGGCCGGCGTTATACACGCGCCTGGTTCTGTCATGACATACGAGCTTAACTGGAACGGCGACGTTAATTCTGTTCATGAAAACGTAGTGTCAGGCGTGACATATCCGCGCGAGTTTTTAAACGGCGAATGTCCCGCGGACAAAAAAGACGATATCGATTATATTTTTAGTTTACTTGACTGGGAAAAAAATACTGACCCGCATTATAAAAAACGCTTTGGCCGCCCGCCTGTCAGCATTGTAAAAAATTCCGACTGCGAAGAAAAATGGATTTCCTACGCGAATGAAGGATATTTCAGCGCGAAAGAACTTTCTGTAAACCCGGGCAAAACAGTTACGATAAAAGAAAGCGCGGCTCACAGCGTGATTTTTATTCAAGGGCACGGAAAGTTCGGCGCGCATTTATGCGAAGCGCCGGGGATGCTCCGTTTCGGACAGCAAAGCGCAGATGAATTCTTTGTGTCAGAAGAAGCCGCAAAAAAAGGAATTGTTATTACAAACGCAAGCCCTGTAGAGCCATTGGTTCTGATTAAAGGTTTCGGCCCAAATAACACAGACGCGCCAAAGAGCAATTAACAGTTTGGAATTACAATGTGGGATGAGAAGTGAGAATTCATTCATCATTCTTCATTCCACACGTAATTATTAAATAACTAACTTGATTGATTCGTTTTTTCCGTCCAGCGTAAAAGACGCTGTTTTACCATTGCACGTAACTTCGTAGCCGCCTTTGAAGCCTTCGATATTTACATAACCTTCCGCGTCTGTGTTCAAAGTCAGTTCTGTGCGCCAGACATTTTGTATTTTTTCCTTTAACCCCTTGTATGAAGGCTTTTCGCTATTGTCTGTGCGCAAAATGCCTGCGGGCGCGTGCAGCCACGCGTTGTCTGAAGGCGACCATGTAGTTATGGCCTCTACCTGCGGATGCGAAAAAAGAATTTCATACATTTCTACCATTTCTTTTTTCTGCCTTTCTTCTCCTTCGGGAGTCGAAGGCCATTCTTCAACCTGCCAGTCGTTTAAATCTACAATATGGGGCGGCATTATATCGCCTGATATAAGAGTGTTCTCCGTAAAATGCAAAGGAAGGCCGAAACGCGAAAATCTTTTTAAAACGTCCCGTGTTTTTTCTTCGCCCCAGTAGCCCTGATGCTGATGGGATTGAATTCCGATTACGTCGATTTTAATTCCTGCGCTTAAAACTTTTTCTATTAATATTTCATAATCCTTTGACGTGTCAAAATCATTTAATAAAAGGACAGCGTCAGGATTCGCTCGGCGCGCCGCTTCAAATACTTCCTTAACGATAGTTACCTGCCCGTATTCTTTGCAAATACGCGTGATCGCGTTGTCGTACTTGTCAAAAACAGGCATTATTACAACTTCGTTAATCACGTCCCACATATTGATAAGGCCCTTAAACGCCGAAACATCGCGCTCGATTCGCGCTGTAACTTTTTGTAAAATTTCCTTGTTTGAATAATTCATGAGCCACGGCGCGCAGACAGTGTGCCAGCAAAGCGGATGCCCTTTTGTTACTACATTTCTTTCATTAAAATAGCGCGCCGCTTTTCTTGTGCGCGCTTCATCGGGTTTTCCTTCAACAGGCTCGTAACGGCCAAGATAAAACGGCAATGTCGTAAAATTATTTACGGCAAAAAGTTTATCAAGCTTTTCTTTTAAGAAAGCCTTTCTATCATTGTCTAAAGGGCTTCCGTCCGGTTTACCGCCTTCAAGTTCCACAGCGTCAAATCCGCCTATTCCAAAAAGAAATTTATGCGTTTTCTGACTAATCTTTACTTCCTGTTTTGAAAAAGGATTTCCGTCATTTTTTAAAATCCGCGCTTTAACTGACGCTTTTCTGTGGCTTAAATTTTCCATCATTAATTCCTTCTTGATTTCTTATTTGGTTTTTGTTTTTTCGCTGAAATATTCCCACGCTTCTTTTGCGGTGTATTTGTTATGCACAATTCTTCCGATGGTGTCCGCCATCGCGGCAGGGTGTTTGCTTTGGAAAATATTTCTTCCCATGTCAAGGCCTTTCGCGCCGCCTTCTATCGATTTGCATGCCATAACAAGAGCTTCTTTTTCGGGCAGCTTTTTGCCGCCCGCGACAACTATCGGGACAGGACACGCCGCGCAAATCTCGTCAAAGTTTTCGCAGTAATAGGTTTTAATTATATTCGCGCCGAGTTCCGCGACGATGCGGGTCGCAAGTTTAAAATACTGCGGCGTTCTTTCCATGTTTTTCCCTACGGCGATAACGCCGAGAGTCGGTATGCTGAAATGAGACCCCGCGTTAATTATCCTTGAAAGATTATTAATACTTGAAAGCTGGCCCGCGGCTCCGATAAAAACCTGAACCGCCATACAGTCGGCGTTCATCCGTATCGCGTCTTCAATATCGACAGAAACGGTTTCGTGGCTTAAATCGTCGTTTATCATTGATGAACCCGCCGTTACGCGCAACGCGATGCCTTTTCTGAAATTCGGCTTGACGCATGCCCTAAGCGCGCCCCTTGTCGCCATAAGAACGTCAACATGATCGATTAGCTGGGGTATTAAAATGTCAAGCCGTTCAAGACCCGATACCGACCCCATAAAATAACCGTGATCAAATGCGAACATTACGGTATTCCCGCTTTTTGGGCTGAAAATGTTCGCAAGATGTTTTTTCATACCCCAGTCAAGATTTGCGGCTCCCTTTACGTTGATATTGCCGTTTGTTTTAAAGGGAACGTCAACATAATAATTTTTGTCAACTTTATCAGATTCGCTTTTAACGCCTTCCTTGTCAGCCATTGCGGTCTCCTTGCCGTTCATATTTTTCTTTACATATTTTACAACGAACATATATACTTAGACAACAGATAATGCGGGGGAATTATGTCTTATCTTATGGCAATTGACGCCGGCACAGGAAGCGTCCGCGCCGTTATTTTCGATACCGAAGGCGCTCAGATTGGCTGTGCGCAGAAAGAATGGAAGCACATAGAAGACTCAAGATACCCGGGCAGCATGGATTTTGACTGTGAGCCAAACTGGAAGTTAACATGTTCCTGTATAAAAGAAGCGATGAGTCAGACAGGCATAAAAAGCGGGCAGATTGCCGCAGTCTCTACAACCAGCATGAGGGAAGGAATAGTCCTTTACGACAGCGAAGGCAGGGAACTTTGGGCATGCGCGAATGTTGACGCAAGAGCCGTAAATGAAGTGATTCAGTTAAAAAAACTGGATGAAAATCTTGAAAGGGAACTTTATTTAAAATCAGGACAGACCTTCGCGCTCGGCGCGCTGCCGCGGCTTTTATGGGTAAAAAATAATCTTCCTTCTGTTTACGAAAAGACAGCAAAAATTTCCATGATCAACGACTGGATTATTTTCCGCCTGTCAGGTTTTCTTTCGGTGGAGCCAAGTAACGGATCTACTACAGGAATCATCGATTTAAAATCGCGTAACTGGGATATTGACATCGCAGGGCGCTGCGGACTTAGGCGCGATATATTTCCCGGTGTAATTGAATGCGGCGCATCCGCCGCACAGGTTTCCCAAAATGGCGCTCAGCAAAGCGGACTTGCGCAGGGTACTCCTCTTGTCTGCGGCGGCGGAGACTGCCAGCTTGGGACAATCGGCGTCGGCGCTGCCGAAGACGCAGATGCTGTCGTTTTCGGCGGAAGCTTCTGGCAATACGAGTTTAACACATCTTCCTGCGAATGTCCGCCCAAATGCGACGTGCGCGTTAACTGTCATGCAGTCCCCGATCTTTGGCAGTACGAAGCGATTGCGTTTAATCCCGGCCTTGTAATGCGCTGGTTTAGGGACGCTTTCTGCGAAGAAGAAATACGCCTTGCTAAAGAAAAAAACACAGACCCTTACGCGATCCTTGATGAGGCGGCGCTTAACGTTCCCGCGGGCAGCTGCGGAATTATATGCACGTTCTCCGATGTGATGAATTATATAAACTGGAAACACGCGTCCCCTTCGTTTTTAAATTTTGATCTTGATAGCGGTAAATTTAATAAAGCCGCGTTCTACCGCGCGATAATGGAAAACGCCTGCCTTATAACACTGGGACATTTAAAGCTTGTGGAAAGCGTTACAGGCATTCGTCCAAAAAAAATTATTTTCGCAGGCGGGGTTGCAAAAAGCAGACTTTGGCCTCAGATACTTTGCGATGTTCTGGGGCTCCCTGTCGAAGTTCCTGTTGTAAAAGAAGCGACCGCTTTGGGCGCCGCGATATTGGCAGGCAAAGGCATAGGGTTATACAAAAACATAAAGGAAACCGCAAAATCGCTTGTAAAAATAGAAAAGACATTTACACCTAACAAAGACAACCGCGAAGTATACGACAAAGCCTTTGAAAACTGGAAAGCCGTTTACAAGCCAATATTAAAACTAAGCGACGAAGGAGTAACAAAACACATGTGGCGCTCACCATAAGCACACGCAGTGTGCGGATGACTAATGCAGCAATGCGTGGCGCGTAACAAAAGGAGTATATTATGTTTATAATCAATGAAAAAGAAAAAGATTACCGCTTTGGAAATTGGGGGCCTAAGTACCTGATGCAGGGTCCGCGGATGAATTTCGCTTTGGTTCAATTTATGCCGGGGCAGGATTTTAAGGCGCACTACCATGAAGTAATGGAAGAAAATTTTTTTATTCTTGAAGGAAATATAACAATTGTTGTTGACGGCAAGGCTCATGACCTAAACCCCGGGCAGCTTATCCACATTGAACCTAAAGAAGTCCATTATGTAATAAACAGGTCTGATTCAATTGTGCGCATGATAGCCGCTTTGGCGCCATATAAAGAAAGCGATAAAGTAGAAGTGGAAAACCCAAAGGATTTTTAACTCCGGGCGCACTACTCATGCTAAAGCTGCGAACCATAGGTTCGACGCACTTTAGTCGTTTTGATAACTTTTTTGCGCGCCACGCCGTTTTAATTTTTCCATCTACACACTGCGTGTGCTTTTACCGGCGCCAATTCTCCATTGCGGATTTAAACGCTGCTGCGGATGCGTTTATGATTTTTTCGTCGACGCAATAGGCGAAACGAACCCAGCCCGGTTTACCGAAACCAGAGCCCGGAACGCCGAGAATTAAATATTTTTTTAAGTGTTCGATAAATTCTTTATCATCAAATTCATTATTATCCGCCGCTGCTCCGCTCTTTTTTGGCGGAACTTTGCAAAATAAATAAAACGCTCCCTGCGCGGCGGTGTACTCAATGCCCGCTTCGTCGAGCGCTTTCATGAACGCGTCCCGCCTTCGCGCGTAAATTGAAACGTCAACTTTTGCTAAAGGGTTGTCCGCAAGAGCGCCGACAATTCTTTGCATTAAAGCGGGCGCGTTCACATAGCCGAGTATCCTTGTAGAATAAATCAGTCCGTTAACAAGTTCATCCTTATTTTGAATATCAGGACTTACCGCGATAAAACCTATGCGCTCCCCTGGAAGGGAAAGGCTTTTTGAATAAGAACTGACGACAATTGACTCAGGGTAAAAGCACAATAAAGGCGGCGTTTGGCAGTTATATGAAATTTCGCGGTAAGGCTCATCCGATACGATGTACGCAAGGCGGCCTTTAATCCTTTCGTGTTCTTTTAAAATAAAGGAGAGTTTTTCCAGGTCTTCTTTAGGATAGATCTTTCCTGTCGGATTGTTAGGTGAATTAATAATGACAGCCGCGGTTTTTTCATTTAACACTGAGGCGATTGCGTCAATATTTAAATCAAAATTTTCTAATGCGTCCACTTCAATTAGTTTCGCCCCGTGGTTGCTTGCGTATACGCGGTATTCCATAAAGTACGGACGGCTTACAATTATTTCATCGCCGGGATTGCATACCGTTTTTATTACAGTGTTTAAACCGCCCGCGGCTCCGCATGCCATTACAATGTGCGAGCCGTCGATTTTAACATTATGCTCTTTGCAAACTTTTTTCGCCAAAGCTTCCCTAACATACGGATACCCCGCGTTAGGCATATATCCATGCGAGCCTTTTTCATCTTCGTTTGCAAGTTTTACAAATAAATCATGAAAAGCTTTGGGCGGCTCAAGGTCAGGGTTCCCCAATGAAAAATCAAAAACCTTGTCAGCGCCGTGCTGCTTTTTAAGACTAATCCCTTCTTCAAACATTTTCCTGATCATGGAAGACGATCCAAGCGCGGCTTTAATATTTTCAGCTACAGGCATAAATTATCCTTTAAACTAAACCAAAGTTCTTGCTGTGCGCAAAATGTCAGCAAACACACCGCCCGCCGTTACCTGCGCGCCGGCTCCAGGACCTTTTATTACCATTGGAAGTTTCGAATAACGGTTTGTAGTAATAACAACGATGTTATCGCTGTCAACAAGGGTAAGGAAAGGGCTTGGTTCTTTTTCCGCGCGAAGGGTAACTTCGGCCTTCCCTTCTTCGATAACGGCGATGTAGCGGAGCTTTTTTCCTTCCTTCGCCGCCTGTTCCCTGCGTTTCTCGTAACCTTCGTCAAGTTTTTTTAACTCGGTAAAGAACGCGTCGATATCTTTTGCCTTGAAACACGCAGGCGGTAGAATCGGCTCTATTGTTACATTTTGAAACTCGATCGAAAGGCCGCATTCGCGCGCGAGAATTAAAACTTTGCGCGCGGCGTCCATCGCGTTTAAATCGTCCCTTGGGTCAGGTTCCGTGTAGCCTTTTGCCTTGGCATCGCGCACAAGTTCGGAAAAAGGCGCGCTTCCGTCAAAATTGTTAAAAATGTAACTTAACGTTCCTGACAGCACAGCTTCAATCTTTATCACTTTGTCGCCGGAAAGATAAAAGTCGCGTAACGTGGAAATTACAGGCAGCCCCGCTCCTACAGTGCATTCATACAAATAAGGGATTCCCCTTTCCCTTGAATACGCGGTAAGTTTTTTATAGTAATCAAGAGCCCCTGAGTTCGCTTTCTTGTTGGGTGTAACAATCGGAATCGCGTACTGAAGAATTTTTTCGTAAAGGGCGGCAATATCTTCGCTTGCGGTGCAGTCGCAGAAACACGAATTGGGAAGATTGAGCGCCGCCATTTTCTCGACAAAAAGCGAGCCGCCTGTTTTTATATCGATCTGCTCTGTTCCTTCAACCTTGCCTTTCGTTACAAGCATCTCCTTGGTTTTTTTTGGGTCAAGGCCTTCAAGCGAAAAAATCATTTTGTCGTAGTTGGCGGCTCCTATCAGATTGATTTTAATCATCTCCCTGTCCGCGAGTTTCTTGCGGTTTTCAGCAATCTGATCCAGAAGCGTCCCGCCGATATGGCCCGTGCCGACAAGGAATAAATTGACCGATCTCTGAAGCGGGAAAAAGAACACGTCGTGTATTGCGTTTAACGCTTTGCTTTCATCCTGCGCCTGAATTACCGCGGAAATATTTGTTTCAGAAGAGCCTTGAGCGATAGCGGCTATGTTAATTCCGTTCCTTCCCAGCGCGTGAAAGAATTTTCCCGAAATCCCCGATGTGCTTTTCATCGCGGAACCTACAACAGCGATAACGGAAAGATTGTTCTCCGCCTCAGGTTTTTCGATGGAACAGCTTTGTATTTCATTCGCAAACTCTTCGTTTAACGCCGATTTTGCCGCCTCCGCATCTGACGGATGAACCGCGAAACAAATTGAATATTCGCTTGAACTCTGAGAAATTAAAATTACGCTTATATCTTTTTTCGCAAGAGCGCCGAACACGCGCGATGAAAAACCCGCGACTCCGACCATTGCGGTACCCTGAAGCAGCACAAGAGAAACAGAGCTAATTGAACTTATTCCCCTGATTGGGAATTTACCTGCTGCGGCTTTTTCAGTTATCTTTGTTCCTTCGCACGACGGATTAAAAGTATTCTTAATAATTATCGGTATTCCTTTTTCCAGCACAGGTTTCACAGACGGCGGAAAAATTACCTTCGCGCCGAAGTGAGATATTTCCAGAGCTTCGGCATAGGAAATTTCTTCTATGCGAAACGCGTTTTTTACATGAGCGGGATTCGCTGTAAGCATTCCGTCGACAAAAGTCCATATCACAAGTTTTTCCGCGCCAAGGGCTGCGGCAAAAACCGCGGCAGTAAGGTCTGAGCCGTCGCGTCCGATTGTCGTCGTATGTCCTTCCATTGTCGAACCGATAAAACCTGTCGCAATCTGAACAGGTTTTTTTCCTTTTTTGAAAAAACTTTTTATGTTGTCTTCAGTTTCTTTTTTAATGATTTCCGCTTTGCCGTAATTCGCGTCAGTTTTTATTAACTGCCTTGTATCAAGAAATTCCGATTCAATGCCGTTAGCGTTAAGTATCGCGGCAAGCAGACTGGCCGACAGCAATTCGCCGAAACTCATCACAAGATCAAGGCTTCGTTTTGACAAATCGCCAAGAAGAGAGATTCCGTCAAGAACCTGCGATAATAATGAAAACCTGTTTTCAATTTCTTTAAAAGCGTTCTTTCGATCGGAGCCTTTCAAGAAATGTTTGGCCAAATCCTTATGCCGCGATAAAATTGATTCAATCGTATCCGCATATGCTTCTCCGCAAACCGCCGCATTCGCAGCTTCTATCAGTGTGTTTGTCACTTTTGAAAACGCCGCCGCAACAACAACGGGAACTTTTCCGCTGTAGCTTTTATCTTTCAGAATATTGATAATATTCTCGACGCCTTTCGGGTCGCCGACAGACGAACTGCCGAATTTTAGAACTAACATAATTTACTCCCATTGAATAATATAGAATATTTCATTAATTTATAGTAGTAACCCGGGATTAAACGGAAAAAAATGGAACAGTTAAAACATGACGGTAAAAAAAAGCCCTCCGCCCGCTCTGATCAGGACAAGCAAAAAAGGGTTTATTTTGACTGGGCTGCGTCCTCCCCTGATAATACGTATAACTCTTTTTCCTTCTTAGACAAAGAAATTTTCCGCACAGGTTTTGCGAATCCTTCTTCATCTATGCATTTGGAAGGACGCAGCGCGAAAAAGATACTAGAAGAATCAAGGGAAAGATGCGCCGCTGTCTTAAAGGTTCCGCCTGAGACTCTTTATTTTACATCGGGCGGCACTGAATCAAACAGTATCGCGCTTTTATCTAATTTAACGCGTCCCGGTAAAGGAAGAATCATTTCTTCCCAGGCGGAACATGCTTCCGTAAGAGACGCAATGCTGACGCTTGAAAAAATGGGAAAGCCGACCGGTAATATTCCTGTCGATTCTTCAGGTAAAGTGACGCCCGCTTCTCTTTCAAAAACGCTAGAAAAATACGGCGACGTAAGATTTATATCAGTTATGTCTGTAAATAATGAAACAGGAGTTGTCACTGATATCGCGTCTTTATCCAATGAAATAAAAAAATACCGTGAATATTCTGCGGACAGCGCGTCTTCATTAAAAAATCCGGTTCATTTTCACTGCGACATGGTGCAGGCCGCAGGGAAAATAAAAATCGACATTGATGGCTGGGATATAGACAGCGCTTCGATAAGCGCGCATAAAATTCAAGGGCCGCGCGGAATCGGGCTTTTGTACGCAAAAAAACCGCTTAACGTATTTTATTCAGGCGGCGGTCAGGAGAACGGAGTAAGGGGCGGCACCGAAAATGTTTACGGCGCGTTCGCGCTTGCGGACTGCCTTGAAAAATACGCGTCTTCAGCTGAAACAGAATATCAAAATGCAAAGACAAGAATTAAAAAATTGATTACATCGCTTTGCGCAATGAAGCGGTGCGTATTAATACCAAAATCAAGATTGGCGGATGACGATAATTTTTCCCCGTACATTCTTCAGGCGGCGTTCAAAGATATCCCGGGCGAAGTAATGGCACGCGCGCTTGACGATCTTGGGTTCGCGGTTTCAACAGGGTCCGCCTGCTCGTCGTCATCGCCTGAACGCCCCGTTTTGATTGCGATGGGCGTGGAAGAAAATTTAAGGATCGAAGGAATCCGCATCTCGCAGGGTCATACAACAACGGATAAAGATATCGATCTTTTAACCGGCGCCGTAAATGAGGTATTAAAATTTCTTTAATTTTTAACGTTAAACGCCACAACTCATTCATTTGTCGGGCTGGTTTTAAAACGGGGACGGAAATTAAATGACAGGCACATGGCTTTTAAAACCCGCAGAGCTTATCTTAAAAGGCAATAACAGAAAACAATTTGAAGGCGTTTTAAAAAACAATATTCACAGGCTTCTCTCTTTTGCTGACAGCGGCATTAAAATAAAATTTACATCCGGCCGTTATTATATCCATGCTGATGAAGACAAATCACAGATGATTGAATACGTCCTTTCACATTTGATTGGCATATCAGGCTGGGCGAAAACAGTAACATGCGAAAAATCACCTGAGCAGGTTATTGAAGCGTGCGCGCGTGAAGGCGTAAAGCTTTTAGAATCAGGGATTAAAACTTTCAAAATTGACGCAAGAAGAACGGATAAAAGCTTTCCTTTAAGTTCATACGAATTATGCTGTACGGCAGGAGACGCTGTATTAAAAGCGGCAGGCTCATTAAAAGTTGACATTCACAATCCGCAGGAAACGATAAAAATTGAAATACGCGAAAAAGCGCTTGTTTATTCGGGCGGGAAAAAAGGCATCGGCGGGCTGCCTGTCGGTACAGCAGGAAGGGGAATGCTGCTTTTATCGGGAGGAATAGATTCGCCCGCCGCGGGATTTTTAATGGCGGCGCGCGGAATGAGTATCGATGCCGTTCATTTTCACGCATACCCGTACACGTCGCTTGAAGCGAAAAACAAGGTCATAAAGTTAGCTGAAATTACCGGCGCGTACTGCATGGGAATAAAACTTTATATCATTAATTTTACAAAGGTTCAAACGCGGATAAAGGAACGCTCTCCCTTTCCGTGGGTTACAATACTTCTGCGGATGGCAATGATGGAAGCCGCGGAAAAAGCAGCGGAAAAAACCAGAAGTAAATGTCTCATAACGGGCGAGAGCCTTTCGCAGGTCGCAAGCCAGACAATAGAAAATCTAACCTGTACGCAAAGCAGGATCGCCCTTCCTGTTATACGGCCTTTAATCGGTTTCAGCAAGGAAGACATAATACGCAAGGCAAAGGAGATTGGCACTTTTGACACTTCGATTCTGCCGTATGAAGACTGCTGCAGTCTTTTCAGCCCGCCGCATCCTGTTCTGCGCGGCAGCGAGCGGGAAGCAAACGAGTTATACGAAAGTCTTGATATTGAACCATTAATCGACGAAGCCTTGCAGAACTACGAGCTTGTACTTCCTAATAAATAATTTTTTCATCTTAAGCGGCAAGTATCTTTATCATTTATGCGAATGCCTAATTAAATTTAAAGTCCCTGGTAATCGCCGCGGCTTCATCAAAACTTGAATGTAAAAGATGCTCGGAAATTTTACTTAACTGGTCTTTTATAAGGCGCGGCCATGTTTTTTGCTTTACCGCGGCAAGCGCGTCTTTAGCCGCCTTCTTGTTAAATGAAACGCACGCGTCTTCAATCGCTTTTAAATTTTCTTTTAATAAAATTATATCTTCATCTGATGACGCTGTTTCCGCTGTATCATCTTCGTAAGGCGTATATTTTTCTATAAGGTTATTCAGTTTTTCGATAAATGAAGGAAGCGAAGACAAAATAAGATTTGTATTGCTATCGCGACCCGCCTGTTCAAGATCGGAAGCTTCGTTTGAAAGATCATTTTCTCCTATATTGACAAGCGCGCTTTTCATCGCGTGAACATTTATTATAAAGGTTGAAATGTCGTCGCCCCTGCGGATTTTATTTTCGTTTATCATGCGAAGGACGCCGGCCGCTCTTTTCGCGTCACGCACAAAAATTTCTGCAAGATGCTGATCAATCGCTATGTTATGCCCGCCCGCTGCGTACAGGCTGTTTCTCTGCTTTCGCGCGTTCTCAAGCGTCTCCTGTGTTTGTCTGTCGCGTATCATTTTGTTCAATATTGAATTTAACTGGCGGATATCAATCGGTTTGGAAATAAAATCGTCAAAACCGTTTTTAATGAACATTTCCGCCTGTCCTGCAAGCGCGTTTGCGGTTAACGCCACAATCGGCTTTGAATATCCCATGCTGCGCAGATGCCTTGTCGCTTCAATTCCGTCCATTCTTGGCATCATATGATCCATGAAGATGATGTCGTAATCCGCGCCTTCCCTTACCTTGTCTATTCCTTCAAAACCGCTTAAAGCCGTATCCACAGATATTCCGTAGGGCGCCAAAAGCCCGCGCGCGACATAAAGGTTTGTCTCAACATCATCCACTACAAGAACGCGTCCGTACGGCATGAACTCCTGCGTTATCTGCGCGTTCCTCATTTTGGTGGTGTTTTTAAGGTTAAGCTTCATCAGGTTGCCGGCAAGTTCGCTTCCGATTGGCTCCGTGCTCGCGCATATCTGCGGAAGGCTTACTGTAAAAGTCGATCCCATTCCGGGAGTGCTGTCAACTTTTAACGTTCCTCCCATAAGCTCAATCAGGTTCCTTGTGATGTTCATTCCAAGACCTGTGCCTTCTGTCTTGCGGTTGGCTTCCATGTTAAAACGGTTAAATTTATCGCCGAGTCTTTTGACTTGTTCGGAAGTCATTCCCTGGCCTGTGTCGCTTACGCGTATAATTACTTCCGCGTTTTTTCCGTCCTTATCGGGAATAGACGAAAGCGATAATTCTATCTGCCCTTCCTGCGTATATTTAAACGCGTTGGAAAGAATATTATTCAAAATTTGCTTTATGCGAAGTTCGTCGCCGATAAATGCGGACGGAATATTTTCGTCAACAATTAATTTAAAATCGATTGGCTTGCTTTCATAGCGCATAATATTGAGTTTGACAGTGTCGTGAATAAGGCTTGCGATGTCGTACTGCGACGTCAGAAGCTCAAACTTCCCTGCCTCTATTTTTGAAAGATCAAGGATGTCGTTAATTATTCCAAGCAACAGATCGCCTGAATTATAAATTCTTTCCAGCGCTTCTTTTGTAACAAGCGGCAGCGTATTGTCCTGAAGCTGAATCTCTGTAATCCCTAAAATCGCGTTCATCGGGGTTCTGATTTCATGGCTCATTTTGGCAAGGAAATCGCTTTTTGCCTTGTTGCTTTCTTCGGCAATTTCCGCTCTTCGCATTTCAGCTATCATTGTTTTAAGTTCCCTTAAATCCCTGATGTAGCCTGCGACAGCGTACACTCCCTTGAACTTTACCCTGACAAATGAAACTTCAGTCGGAAACTGTTCGCCGTCGGGTTTTTGATGCATGATTTCAAAACGGCAGTAACCTTCTTCAAACGCTTCGTTAATATATTTACGGACAATATCATCGGACAGTTCGCCCGACGGCTGGCGCTCAGGGAAGAAATTGTACTCATTGTTAATAAATTCTTTTTTATCAGAAAGCTCAAAAAGTCTTACTATCTCCTGGTTACATTCAATTACTTTGGACGCATTGTCAATCATAAAGCAGCTAAGAGGCGTTGTGTCAAACAGAACCTGCGTACATTCGTCGGCTTCGCGCATTTTTGTCATCATCGATCTTATTTCGCGTAAATCCTGAATGTAACCGCATACTACTTTTTCATTTCGCAGCATTACGCTTACAAGCGTAATTTCGCAGGGAATAAGCTCGCCGTTCATTTTGCGGTGCATCCATTCAAAACTGCAGATTCCGTCGTCTATCGCCTTTTGAATAACTTCCTGCTGTTTTTCATGCGACTTCTTTCCGTCTGTCTGGTATTCAGGCGACAGATTAAAGAAACTGTTTATGTAGTCTCTTTTATTTTTAAGATCAAAAAGCCTTATTATTTCCTGATTACATTCAAGCACATTAAAAGAGCTGTCAATCATAAAACAGCCAAGAGGCGTAGTATCAAACAGGGCCTGTCTGCATTCGTCCGCTTCCTGCATGTTTACGATCGCGGCGTTCAGTTCGCGAAGGTCGTTGCAGTAAATTACAACAACAGGATCATCCCTTAAAACAAGGCGGACAGCGGACGCGTCAAACGGTATTGTCGTCCCGTCAACATTGTTATGATTCCAGATCATGTGATTCTGGCCTTCCCTGAAAGCCTTGTTTATAAATTCCGCCATTACATCGGATGATTTTCTTCCGTCAGGCTGATATTCTGGAGCCGTCCCCATGAATTTTGCGTGGTACTCTTCCTTGCTGTAAATGCCGAGAACTCTGGCGGCTTCGTAGTTAAAGTCGATAAGATTTATGTTCCTGTCCCACATTGTTACGCCTAACGGAGCCGCGTCAAGCATCAGCATTGTGCGCTCATCGGCTTCGCGTAACCTTGACGTTACTTCGTTTATCTCGCGCATGTCGCGGGTATACCCGCAGACAATGTTTTCATTTCTGTGTTTAACGCGGATAAGCGTAACTTCGCTTGGAATAAAATCGCCGCTTGGCTTTTGATGCATCCATTCAAAACGGCAGTACCCTGTGTCGAACGCTTTCTTGAGTAATTCCTTCGCCTTGTCTTTAGTCAAAGATCCGTCAGGCTGATACTCAGGCGAATAATCGCTATAAAACCTTTCGCTGTATTCCTTCTTGCTTGAAGATTCAAAAAGCTTTAAAGCTTCCTGATTACAGTCAATTATGTTAAAATTTTTATCAAAGAAATTTACGCAGATGGGAACTGCGTCAAGCATTATCCGCGTACGCTCCTCAGCCTTTTTTCTTCCGGATAAAATGTTAAGCAGGATCAATATCAATGCAAGCGAAAGAAGGGAACCGAGAACAATAAAAATTATGCCGATGTCCCTTACGCTCTGATAATATTTATCGGCATACGCCATAATGGTAAGATACCAGCCGTTATCAAGGCGTCTGATAAAAGTGATCGATTCGTTCTGGTTATAATCCCTTGCCCTGCGCTCTGAGATTTCTCCGCCCTGAAGCAGTATTTCCTTTATCGCTTCTCCGTCATTCATCATAGATAAATTTCTGCCGATGAAAGACGGAACAGGATGAGCCAGAACGTTAAAGCTTTTGTCAAATAAAATTCCGTAACCGTCTTCTGTAACAGTTGTCCTTATCGCGTACTCCTGAATTCTGTCAAGAAGCACATCAAGGCAGACAACGCCGAGCGGATTGCCGTCGTCGTCAAAAATACGCCGCGAAAAAGAAAGCGTGCTGATTTCCAGCATCATGTTGTAATAAGGCTCTGTAACTCCCACTCTTCCGTTTCCTTCCACAGCGACAACATACCAGGGGCGTTCATTAATATGAAAATCTTCAGGCGGCGACCAGTCTATGCCCGCAAGAAACAGTCCGCCGAATACGTCAAAATATCCGTAGACTGTCGTGGTATACATAAGCCTTTCGTCCGCTATCAGATATTCGGCGGTAGAAACAAGATAATCAGAAATATCATCAGGACCGGAGCCGCCCAGAATCATGCGCCTGACGTTTTCCGCAATTACTCCCAATGTGGTTTCAGGTTCAAGAAGGTCCGCGATAATCTGGGATTGCGTATTGTAAATGGCGTTGTTTACATTGGTAAGAAGATGCCTTCGCTCGATATTGCTCATGAAGTAATAACTTAAAAACACCATCAGGGCAAAAGCAAGCAGAACGCACAAAACCTGCGCGTGCGTAATTACCGCAATAAGTTTTTTAAGTAATGACCTCATCATAGGCCGGCTTTGGCCTCTTTTAAACGGTTTCTGGCTTCGTAAAATATCTCCGCTATTTTCGGATCAAAGTGCGAGCCTGAATTCTGCATGATAATATTTACAGCATCGTCGTCGCTGAATGCTTTTTTATACGGACGTTCGGACACAAGGGCGTCGTACACATCGACAATAGCCATTATCCGCCCCTGAAGCGGTATCTTATCGCCTTTAAGCCCGTGTGGATAGCCCTTGCCGTCCCATCTTTCATGATGAGTTCCCGCGAACAGTTTTGCGTTACGTAAAAATTCGCCTTCGCCTGTGCGCGAAATAATTTCGTCTATGATGCGCTCGCCTTCAACCGCGTGGCTTTTCATTATTTCGTATTCATCATCTGTAAGTTTACCGGGCTTATTCACGATGATGTCGGTTATTGAAATCTTCCCGAGATCGTGCATCCTTGCCGACGAAATCATTTTTTCTACATCCCAATTTTTAATTTCGTCCGAGTAAACGCCTTTTTCCTTCATTTCATTAATTATTATTTTTATGTAGATTGAAGTGCGCTCAATATGGCCGCCTGTTCCTTTATCGCGGTTTTCCACCATGTCCGCGAGAACTGAAACAATACTGTTCTGCAGTCTGTGAAGCTGCGCTGTTCTGTCGCGGATAATGCTGTCGATGTCAAGATGAGTCTGTATCCGGTTAAGCAGCACAGGAGCCGAAAAAGGTTTTGTGATAAAATCCACGGCTCCCATTTCAAGGCCGCGGGCTTCAGCGTCGGCGTCATTGCGCCCTGTTAAAAACATGATCGGGATATCCGACCATCTGCCTTCTTTTTTTAACGCTTCGATGGTTTCAAAACCGTCCATTTCCGGCATTTCAATATCGAGTAAAATTAAATCGGGGATGATTTTTTCAAGAAGTGCGAACATTTTTGTTGAAGAAGGCATGGTCATAACACGGTATTTGTCTTCCAAAACCGCTTCAGCCATTGACAAATTGGTATCACTGTCGTCAACAACGAAGATTGTCTTCAAAGCCTACTCCCCTTGAATACGGGTTTAAATCTAACCAGAAAAACCGGCTTTTCGAATTTATATAACTTTCTTTAATACTTATATTCAAATCTAACTTATTTTAATAATAACATCAAGATAAAACTTAAAAATTATATGAATTTAAGAATTACTATAAATATTTTTAAATAATTATCAGGTTTTTGCAGATAAAATCTGTAAAAAAGGCAAAAAATAAAAATAATTACAGCAGAACGGCACGGATTCGCGTTAACATATTGGTTTTTTTCTTCATGTATGATAAAAATGAAGAATGCCGATAAGAATACCAAGAGAATTACCAGCATTCAATGAATTAATAAAAGAAAAAGTTTTTGTCATTACAGAGGATCGCGCCATATCTCAGGATATAAGACCTTTAAAAGTCGGAATAATAAACCTTATGCCGACAACAGTCGATACGGAAACCCAGCTTTTGCGCCTTTTGGGCAAAAGCCCGCTTCAGGTTGACATCACTTTTTTAAAAATGGGCAGCCATACATCGAAGAACGCGCCGCCCGGTCATCTTGAAAAATTTTATATTAGCGCGAAAGAAATCGTCAATAAAAAACTCCGGTTTGACGGGCTTATAATAACAGGCGCGCCTGTTGAAACAATCGAGTTTGAAGATGTTGATTACTGGGATGAACTTGCAAAAATTATCGATTATTCGCAGAATAATGTTTTTTCCTGTCTTCATATCTGCTGGGGAGCTCAGGCGGGTCTTTACCGCCGTTACGGCATTAAAAAATATCCGCTTGAAAAAAAACTTTTCGGAATTTTCCCGCACGCTGTAAATGAACAGTACCATCTGCTTTTCCACGGCTTTGACGATGAATTCCTTGCTCCGCAGTCAAGACACACAACAAGCGACAGAAACGCGATTGCCGCGGAAAAGCGCCTTACGATTCAATCCGAAACTGAAGAGGCCGGCGTCTTTATCATCACAGCCCGCGAAGGAAGGGAAGTCTATGTCTCCGGTCATCTTGAATACGATCCTTTAACGCTGGATCGCGAATACAGAAGGGACCTTGCCAGGGGCCTTCCCATAGATATGCCCAAAAATTATTACCCTGAAGACGATCCTTCAAAAACGCCTGTTGTCCGATGGCGCGCTCACGCAAACCTGTTTTTTGACAACTGGCTAAATTATGTTTATCAGGAAACGCCTTTTGATCTTAACAAATTAAGTTGATTTTATTATTGAAAATTTGTTATTATTAATGCCGGAGGCGCGCATGATTTACAGAGACTACGGAAAAACAGGTAAAAAGGTTTCACTTCTCGGGTTCGGCGGAATGAGATTTAAGAACATTGACGATCATGACGAGTGCGTCCGCCTCATGGTAAAAGCTGCCGAAGGCGGCATAAATTATTTTGATACTGCCCCCGGTTATTTTGAAACAAAAAGCGAAACTGTTTTCGGCAAAGGTTTCGCAGAATTAAGAAAAAAAGGGCTTCCCTATTATTGCGCGACAAAAACATTCGCAAGCGAAGAAGGCGCGGTAAGAAGCGAAATTGAAAGCCAGCTGAAACGCCTCGGCATTGACTCAATCGATTTTTATCATATATGGTGCATAACGAACCTTGACGGCTGGGAAAAAAGAAAAAAAGACGGCATTTTAAAAACATTTATCAGGTTAAAAGAAGAAGGGTTGATTAAACACATCTGCGTTTCAAGCCATCTTATTAAAAATGAAATAAAAGAACTGTTAATGGAAGATGTTTTTGAAGGCGTTCTTTTCGGCTACTCCGCGTACAATTTTAAAACAAGGCAGGAAGCGTTCGACGCGATACGGGAAAAAAATCTTGGGTCTGTTGTTATGAATCCCCTTGGAGGCGGCGTTATTCCGCAGCACCCTGAACTTTTTAAATTTATCAAAAAAGATAACGAAAGCGCCGCGGTCAGCGCGCTTCACTTCCTTTGGGATCATCCCGAAATTACATGCACGCTTGTAGGTTTTGACACAATGGAACACCTTGACGAAACGCTTGGCGCGTTTACAGGTTATAAACCGAGAAGCAAAGAACAGCTTGACAGCGTTAAATCCAAAGCGGATTCATTGTTTCAAAGCGAAGGCATCTGCACAGGCTGCGCGTACTGCGGCGGCTGCCCTGCGGATATTCCCATTCCGCAGTACATGGACGCATACAACCAGAAAATTCTTTCCAAGGACGCCAAAGATCCAATCGGCGACCGCCTTAAATGGCACTGGAGCCTTGACAGAGCGGGAGCGGCGAAATGCACAGAATGCGGCGCGTGCGAAAAGTCCTGCACGCAGCACATTGATATTATTAAACGCTTAAAGGAAATTGCAGGCTCGTAAATCTCTATAATTGAAGGCCAATGCCTATGGTCGGTTTAACATAAAAGTTATTGTAAAAACCTATGGTGTTATTTCTTTTGTCTTCTATGCCGATAAAACTATAATTCGCCGATACGTTTATTCCGGCGTATAAATTTTTAAGAATTACAAAATGAAACGATAAAATTCCTGCCGCTCCAAGGTATGCTTCATTTCCGTCCTTTAGAAAAACATCCAGCCCCAAACTTAATGGAAGCCTTATTCTTGCGCTGTTAATAATAAAAAAAGTCGGCCCGAAAAACGAATGAAAACTGATATTATCACCTAGTAAAACGCCCGCCTCCGCCGTAAATCCGAAGCTTTTATACGTATATGTTGTAAATTTTATTTCTACCGGAATCGCGTCCTGATAATTAATTATACCCAAAGCATAACCTGAATTAACTTCGATCATGACAGCCGGCGTTTCATAATCCTGCGCATAAACGCAGGCGGCAAGCGAAAGCATTAAAATAACAATTAATTTATTTTTCATTTTGATATACTCCTATAAATCACAATCCAAGCAGCAGATTAATAAGATGCTGTTCGTCACTTAACGCGCAGCTTGTTCTTAAGGCTGAAAGACTTTGTAAAAAACTGTAATTGGCGTTGTTAAGTGAATTTATGCTGTCCTTTAACGTATTTGATGCGTCGCCCAAATCTTTTTCTGAAGACTGCGAAAGTATATAGCGTTCAAGCGTGCCTGCGTATGTGTTTTCGGCTATAACAAGAGAACGGCGCGAAGACAATACAGAGCTTGCCTGCGCAAGAAGACTGTATAAATCGCTCAGTAAACTATTCTGGGACGATCTGATTGCGTTATTAAAGGAATTTGACGCATTCTCGCGCGTTATTCTGTAATTTTCCATGTTGTTTGCCCTTACCCAGAAATCTATGGGAATTTTTCCCGTCAGCGTTACGCTTCCGTTAAACGACACAGGGTAATTAAAGCCGTTAGCTGTAGAATAATTCAATACGTCGCCGAAGTTTACGCTTAAATTCAATGTAGGCGTAAATTCCGTCCTTACATCATGCGCGTACTGCATTTCCGCAATCTGGTTATTTAAGGCGGCGGTTTTTAAAGACGGATTATTCGCGACCACCACATTCCATAAATTTGCGTATAACACATCCGTGTCATCTGCGGAAATTGAAGCAAGGCGGCGGAGCACTTCGTCATACGCGTCAAAACTTACAGGTTCAAGGACTATATCTTCCTGCACTCCGATTAAATCCTTCAAGGTGATCATCCTAAGCGAAAGCGTTCTCCTTGACTGATTGCGGGTATTTTCCCTTGACTCTTTTCTTGACTGCGCGTTTAAATATTCAATTTGATTTATCATCCCGTTTCTGTAACGCACTTCTGATATTGAAAGGGAAATTACTTCGGATTGCAGCAATGATTCTGCGGATTCAAGGTCCGCGATCGCCCTTAAAACGTCATAATAAGCCCTGTCGACAGAGTTGAGTACGCTGTAATATGTAGAAAGCGAATTAATTCTTGCGATATCCGTTTTTATTTTATTAATTGAATTGTTTAAAAAATCATTCCCGCCTATAACAAGGCTGTACGACGCAGAAAGATTAACCCTCGCGCTAAAAGTATCAATAGGATTTGCAAATTGCGTGCTGCCCTGCTGCGTTTCAAGAAAATTTGCGCTTGCAGAATATTCTGCGCTTATTTGCGGCAGAAGCCTTGAATAAAGATGATTCCTTTCGGTTATCAGCGCGTTTCGTATGGATAAACTTGCGCTTGAAAGTTCCTGCGAATTTGTGAGTCCCAAAAGGCGCGCAATCTCAAGGTTTATGGTCATTTGAGCGTTAGCCGCAATATTTAAAAATAGAAAAAATATCAATAAAAATATTCCGCGAATTTTATTATTCATTACAAACACCTCACTATTCATTCCTCATTATTCATACCGTAACGCGTCAATAGGATAAAGCTTTGCCGCTTTAAGCGCAGGATAATATCCGAAAATTATGCCGATTGAAGCCGCGAACAATGTCGCAACCATTACTATAAACGGGCTTATTACAGCCGGAACGCCGACTGCCGCCATAAAACGGCACGCAAGAAATGCTAGTCCTATTCCAAGAAGCCCGCCTAAAACGCTTAATATGACAGACTCTGTTAAAAACTGCATAAGAATATCGCGCTTTCTTCCGCCGACTGCCATCCTTATGCCGATTTCGCGCGTGCGTTCTGTAACGGAAACAAGCATGATGTTCATAATGCCGATACCGCCGACAAGAAGCGAAACGCCCGCAATTGCAGCTAACAATGTCGTAAGAACGCCGATTGTCTCTGACGCCATATTGATCATGTCCGCCTGATTCATAATGGAAAAATCCGCGTCCGCGCCTTCCCTTATGCCGCGCGACTCTCGCAGAATCTGCTCGGTTTCCTTCATTGCCGCGTCCATGTAGTCCTTGCTTATTACATTTACGACAATCTGCTGAATATTGCGCATGTTGCTAATGCGCGTCATGGCGGTATCAAGCGGAAGAATCACGACATCATCCTGATTGCCGGTGAAACCCGCTCCTTTCGCCTGCAGGACTCCGATTACTATAAAATAATTTGTGCCTATCCTAATCTGCTGATTTAAAGCTGTCTGCGCGTCCCCGAAAAGGCTTTCCGCAGTTGAATTGCCGATAACGGCAACCCTGTTGCGAAGCTGAAGGTCTTCATCGTCAAAAAGGTATCCTTCCGCTATTTCCCAGTTACGCGCAATAAAAAAATCAGGCTCTACTCCCTGTATTGAAACAGTCGCGTTTCCCAGCGCGCCTGTAACGTTTGAACTGCCCTGAACAACGGCGGAAATCGCCGCGGCAAAAGACGATTCGCCGCGCAGTTTATCAACATCCTTTCTTGAAAACGCGCTTATCCTTGTCATTGTCATAGTGCCTGAGCGGCTTACCGCGCGGCTCGGCGTTATCTGCAAAAGATTTGTTCCCATCGCTGTAAGATTGTCTTCGATTAACCGCTGCGAGCCTTCGCCTATGGACACCATGATGATTACAGAACCGACGCCTATAATGACACCTAACGATGTTAAAAGGCTGCGCATGCGGTTGCGCAGAATTGAACGAAGGCATGTCTGGAAAAGCTGTAATATATTCATAAATCCTCTGCCAAAAGCGCGTGATCATTTTTCCATTTTGCGAGATCGGCAAGGGCGTTTCCCCTGTTTTCGACTAACGTATCAGAAACAAGAGAACCGTCGCGCAGGGTTATAATGCGCTTTGTGTACGCGGCAAGCTCAGGCTCATGCGTAACCATCACGATGGTTTTTCCCCTGTCGTTTAACTGCTGGAAAAGCCCCATGATTTCAAGCGTCATTCCGGTATCAAGATTTCCTGTCGGCTCGTCCGCGAGAATGAACGCGGGATCGTTTACCATCGCCCTTGCTATCGCGACTCTCTGCTGCTGCCCGCCCGATAACTGCGAAGGATAATGATCCATGCGGTTTTCAAGACCGACTTCCTTTAGCGCTGCCATCGCCCTTTCTTTGCGGCTAAGGTTTGATTTTTGTTTCATATCTTTTTTATCTTTCTGACGGTAAAAAAGCGGAAGCTCGACATTTTCAAGAGCGGTAGTGCGCGCGAGAAGATTAAAAGACTGAAACACAAAACCGATTTTTCTGTTCCGTATAAACGCGAATGTGTTCGCGTTTGATGAAGACGTTTCTATGCCGTCAAGCGCATAAGTTCCGCTTGTAGGCTTGTCAAGGCAGCCGAGAATATTCATCAATGTCGATTTCCCGGAGCCTGAAGGCCCCATTACAGAAACAAATTCACCCTGCTCTGCGGAAAAATCAAGGCCGCGAAGGGCGCGGACAATTATGGCTTCTGACTGCTTCTTCCTGCTTTTTTTGGTCTCCATGCGGTATTCGCGCTTGATGCTTTTCATTTCAATTACAGACACTAAAGCCTCTCCCTCAGGATAACCTGAAAACCTTCTTCTTCGCCTGTAAGAAATATTTCCGTATTTAAACCGTCGCTGATGCCTGTAAGCACCTGCATAACCGCGAGCTTACCGTCAGTTCCCACATACCACAGATTGCGCATAACACGTACAACCTGCGTCTGGCTTGAAGCTGTCTGCCTTGCGCCTGCGCCCCCGATGGAAGTGGGCATTCCACCGCTCATCATTCTGGCGCCGCCTCCGCCCATAAGGGACGCAAGACCCGCCGCCTGGCTTGAATTCTGGTTTGAACTTCGCGACTGGCTTTGCTGCTGCGTTCTCGCCGTGACCGCGGCCTGTCTTTGCTCTTCGCTCATGTTTTCAAGGCTTGCGTTAAATATCATTTCTGCGGTCTGCTCAGCGCTCAGGCTTGTCGGCTGATAACGCAGCGCCGCGTTTGAAACAATCAAAATATTTACGCTTCTTTCAACAATAAAATCCACAGCGCAGGTCATTCCGGGCATTAATGACCCGTCGCGGTTTTCTGCGCTTATCAATACAGTGTAAGAAACCATTCCCCCTGATGTTACAGGAACCATCCGCACGTTTTCTACAATGCCTGTAAATGTCCGGCCGGGAAGGCTTTCAAGCGTAAAGCGCACGTCCTGCCCCTTGTGAATTGAAGTAATGTCGAGCTCGCCGACAGTCGCTTCAATCTGCATGTCGCGCAGATTTTCTGCGATTGTAAACATGGTCGCGGCATTGCTGTTTGAGCCGCCGACAACCGTATCGCCTACATTGATATTGCGATCAAGCACAATGCCGTCAATCGGCGATGTTATATACGCGTATTGATTGATTTCTGTTTCCGTTGTTCTTAAATTAGCTTCAGCAGTGGCAAGGCTTGCCGCGGAATTATCAAGTGAAGTCCTCGACTGCCTAAGTTCGTAATCGGAAATTAAATTTCTTTCTGCAAGGGCTTCCTGCGTTTGAAAATTCATAAGCTGAAGCTCGTAATTCGCGCGCGCGCTCTGAACTGTAGCCCTCTGCTGATCGCGCTGAAGTATTAAAACATCCGTATTAAGGCGCGCAAGAATATCGCCCTTGTTTATAATGTCATTATAATCCGCATAAACAACTTCGACCTTGCCGTTCATCTGCGGCAGCACTCTTACTGTCGCGATAGGATTAATCGTACCGCTCGATGACACTGTCCGCTCTATCGTGCCGCGCCTGACATTTGTAAAATCATATGTCGCGGTTCTCCCGCCGCCGCCGTTACAGGAACTAAAAACAAATACTGCGGCAAGGCAGAAAAGACTGCAGCGCAGAAAATTGCCATTTAATTGATTTTTCATTTTACTGGATACACCCCCGTCATCAGTAATAACAACATAATATAAAACAAGGTAACAATAGCGTCTCTTTTAATCGTTTCATTTTACCTTTTTTCATATAATAATTTAGACATAAAAAAAATGATATACCATTTATGAAAAATTAATATATAATAATTTTTTGTTATAATTATGTTTTCATATTGCTCAAATAATTCACGGTAAATATACTTAACATGAATATACACAGGGGATTCATGCAGGGAAATATTTTAATTATCGAAGACATAAAAGAACTCTCTGATCTTGTCGCCCTTTATCTGAATAAGGAAGGCTTTGAAGTGCGCGCGGCGGAAAGCGCCGAAGACGGCTTTACCGTAATTGAAAACTGGAAGACAGAGCTTATAATCCTTGACGTCAATCTTCCCGGAATGGACGGGTTTGAATTCCTGCAAAAATTAAGACAGTCAAAATCAGGCGTTATGCGCGAAATGCCTGTGCTGATTATTTCCGCGCGCGACAGCGACGAAGATCAAATCAGCGGTCTTGGCATCGGCGCGGACGAATACATCACAAAACCGTTTTCACCCAAGGTCCTTGTCGCGAGAGTCCGCGCGCTTTTCCGCCGCTTCCGCGATTTTAACGAAACAAACCCCGAAAACGTATTCAGTTTCGGCCCGTTTACGCTTGATTACGATTCCTTTATATTAAAAAAAAACGGACAGAGAGTTCATTTATCAGCGAAAGAATACGGATGCCTTTCTCTTTTAACCGAACACAGCGGAAAACCGCTTGATGTAGAATCGATTTATCAGGGCGTGTGGAAAAACAATTACGGCGATCTTACAACTGTCGCAGTTTACATTCAGCGCCTTAGAAAAAAAATAGAAGACGATCCTTCAAAACCTTCTTTTATAGAAACAGTTCACGGAATGGGTTACCGTTTTAACGAAAACGGTAAGAACGCCTGATGAAAATAAAAACTCAGGCAAGTTTTCTTGTCGCAGGAATTGTATTACCGCCCCTTTTAATCATTTTAATAAACATTGTTTATCAGCAGTTTTTCTCGTCAAGGGATATAATAGAGCTTCCGTCATACGAAGATATTTCCGCGCTGATTGACGAATCAATCAGCGTGCAGGACTGGGAAGCTGTTACGCGCTTTGCAGGACGCTCCGAAAGGAACACTGAAATCGCGGTTTTCCGCGACGATTATCTTGTACTTTATTCGACCATTGAAAATTTTATATCAGGCCATTACGCGTCAATCGAAAGAATTATGTCTTTTATCAGTACGAAAGACAATCAATATGAATATACATTCATTACGCGCAATCATGACGACAAGCCTGTATACGTGCTAAACAGGCTTAAGCCCCGTGAAATCAGGCAGAGAATGATGCCTCTTTTTATTCCCGCGGTTTTTATAATATTTTTTATTATACTGCTTGCGGTTTTCGCGGTTTGCATGTCAATAATTATTACAAGAACAATAACGCATTCCGTTCAGGTTCTCGATGACGCAACAAAGCGCATCGCTGAAGGAGAACTCGATCTTCCCCTTGACGTCAAGGGCAGCAACGAAATTACATCTCTTACAAATTCCTTAAATAAAATGCGCATCGCGCTTAAAGAAGAGGAACTGCGCCGCTCGCGTTTTATAATGGGTGTCACACATGATTTAAAAACGCCCCTTGCCCTGATCAAAGGATACGCCGAAGCGATAGAAGATGACATAACGGAAGACCCTGTTTCGCGCTCGAACGCCGCGCAGATTATAACGACAAAAGCGGATCAGCTGGAAAGCATGATCAACGATCTGATCGATTTTGTCCGTATGGAAACAGGCGAATGGAGAAAGAAACTGGAAAAAACCGGCATTAAAGCCTTCCTTGAAAATCTTGTAAACACCTTAAGCATTGACGTCCGCCTGTTTCAACACGAGCTTAAAAGCGATATTAATTTACCGGAAAACCTTTATGTTCAAATGGATGAGCGTCTTTTATACCGCGCCCTTGAAAATCTTATTAATAACGCAATCCGTTATACGCCGCCTGGTTCGGTTATTAATTTAACAGCTTCGATGACTGACACACAGCTAAAAATCACCGTTAGCGATAACGGCCCCGGAATAGAAAAAGAAGATATTCCGCATGTATTTGAAATGTTTTACCGCGGCAGCTCGTCACGAAGGGAACAGGGTATGGGACTCGGCCTTGCGATTGTTAAATGGGTGACAGACTATCATCTATGGTCAATCTCTGTCGCTTCCGAAAAAGACAAAGAGACCTCTTTTATTATAACAATTAACGTTTAATTATTAATAATCTCTGCGTATCCGCGTTTTATTGTGCGCCTTTTTTCTTTGCTTTTTTCTGCTCGCGTTTTTCTTTCAAAGATTTCTGCGGCGCTTTCTTTGTTTCTTTTTTATGCATTATGTGCTCAGCCATAATATCCTCCATATTGGGCTTTACAGTAATTAAGATATTATACTAAAAGAGACTGATTATGTAAAGAAAAATATTTAACTAGATAGCGGATTAATTTCCCGCGAACATTCTTTTGGCTTCTTCTCTTGCCTGCTGCACTACAGGTTCATAATTGCCTTTCAATGCTCCCATGTGCTGGTTATAAAAAGCGATGTACTCCGGGTCCTGCAGCGGATCGATGCGGACTTCCCTTCCGAGCCTCCGCGAAAGTTCTTCTTCTTTTTTGCGCAGATTGGGCGCGTACTGCTGCTGAATCATATTTTCATAATTTTCCGATTCATCAGTATACTGATTACAAATCTGAAGAAGCTGTTTGTACATCGCGGAAAATTCCCCTGATTTTATAACAGCGGAAAGCCCCTTGCCCAGTTTTTCAAGCTTTTCTAGACCATCCTTACCGACAGGCAGGGCAATCTGGCTGACAAGCACGTCAAAAATCCCCTGCTTCGCGCTTTCCCTGTCCTGCGCGGACGTTTTTTTCAATTCGTCCGCAATATCAATCCCGCCGGAAAGAAAAGCATTGGCGATTCTAACGCCTTTTTGCCTGGCTTCATATTGACTGACGCTTGATTTATCGCTTTTTACTTTTTCTGTCTTTTCCAGCGCTATTTCAAGCGCGGTTTTAATTACTCCCATTGTAAAAATTCCCTCTTTATAATAAAATATTAATGATCGATGATTTAAGCAAGAGGGGTTAAGACTGTTTAACAGTTATATGCTTAAACAAGGACAGGTGTATGTATGAAAGAAGAATTTGAATACAAGAATATTATAAGACTTGATTCGGAGCTGAACCAGATACAGGATTTCGACCTGCTGCTCGAAAGAATTTTATACGAATCCAGAAAGGTGGTTCACGCGGACGCGGGATCAATTTACATAACAGTCCCGACAGAGCCGGACGAAGAAGGAACGGAAAAACTATCGATTAAATATTCCCAGAACGACACAATTCAAAAAAATCTTCCGGCCGGCCAGAAAATGATCTATTCAATTTTTTCTGTTTTAATAAACGAAAAATCAATATCAGGATACTGCGCGCTGAATAAAACGCTGATTAACGTTCCTGACATGTATAATATTCCGCCTGACGCTACATACAAGTTTTATTCCACCTTCGACATGATAACAGGATATAAAACAGTCTCAAGCCTTACGATACCGCTCATTTCCACGGATCAAAGGCTGATGGGCGTAATTCAGGTAATCAATTCAAAGGATGATAACGGCAGTATAATTCCATTCACGCCCAATGATGAAATTATATTATCGCATTTCGCAAACAGCGCAAGCATGGTTTTGCAAAGGGCGTACATAACAAGGGCGATGATTCTGCGCATGATTAAAATGTCTGAACTCCGCGATCCGAAAGAAACCGGCACCCATGTAAACCGCGTCGCAGGCTACGCTGTGGATATTTATGATCGATGGGCTTTTCATCAGAAGGTTCCATCCAGCGAAAAAGAAAAATTCAGGGACGCGTTAAAAATCAGTTCGATGCTTCATGACGTCGGCAAGGTCGCGATTTCCGATACAATCCTTAAAAAACCCGCGCGTTTCACTCCCGAAGAATACAGGATAATGCAAAGCCATACGTTATACGGAGCGGGTCTTTTCCGCGACACAAGTTCTCCTGTTGACATTCTGTCGCGTGATATCGCGCTGACGCATCATGAAAACTGGGACGGCTCAGGCTACCCTGGCTGGATCGATCCCTACAGCGAAACCGTTTTAAAAAAGGACGATGAAGGCAACCCGGTCGGAAAAAAAGGCGAGGAAATTCCGCTCGGCGGAAGAATTGTCGCAATCGCGGACGTTTACGACGCGCTGTGTTCAAAACGCGTTTACAAGGAACCGTGGACAGAAAAAGACGTGTTAGACGAAATGAAAAAACTCGGCGGCTCCAAGTTCGACCCGGAGCTGGTTGAGTGTTTTTTTGAAATTCTGCCGAATATTAAACAGACGCAGAACCAGTACCCGGAAGACGCGGCTTAATCGCCTATTCTTCCACTACATGAACCAGATTTTTCTTTCCCATCAGGTAGGACTTAGTTATAAATATTTTAACGACTTTCTTTACATCATCGCTGTTTTTTCCGAAAACTTTTTCAGACAGCATGAGCAGTTCTTCAACAACACCAGCCGATTCGATTCTCTCCTGCAGTTTGTCTAAATTCATATTCTCCCCTAAAAATAATTATTCATTAAAATATAATATACTATCTAAGTATACAATTTAGCAAGCGTTTTATGCGCTATTTCCTGTTCATTTTGGTCAAAATCCTGTCAAGACTGTCCGCAAACTGCTTTATTTCCTTTTTACCGTAATTTGCCGTCCGTTCAATTCCAAGTCCGCTTTCCGCAAGCCCTACCGTGAAGTTGCGAAGTGAAAGCATTTCGTTAATATTATCAAGCGTAAAAACGCGCCCGCGATCATCTATCACAGAAACGTTTTTGTCTATGAGCCTTTTGGCAAGCGGCACATCCCTTGTTATCGCCAGATCGCCTGAAACCGCAAGCTCCACAATACGGTCATCGGCGGAGTTGTCTTTAAGCGGGCAAATTTCCATCTCGGCGCGGAAAACGCCGTCTGCGCTTTCACATTCTGCCTGAATCTGATGGTTAGCTGCAAATATTAATCGCATTGAAAGTTTCGCCGCGCGCCGCAGCACAAGGTCTCTTGCGGTTTTGGGACAGGAATCGGCATCAAGCAGGATTTTCACTGCGCCCTGCCGCCTTCCTGCGCGGGATTATAATCGCCTGAAAAAAGACTTGCGGCAAAAAGCGAATAATTTCCGTTAAACAAAACAGGGCTGCCGTCTGCTTTAATAAAAAACGATTCGCCTTTTTTAAAAGCAATACCGTCAATCATGACTTCTCCTTGCGTAACAAGACAGATTGCAGGGCCGCACGATTCAAAGGCTTGAGCGTTTTTACCGCTTTTCATTCGGACAAGCTGGAAATCCTTGCACGGGGTATGATAATAAAATATGCCGTTAGAGCCTTGCGGCGTAATAATTTCAGGTATAAACGGAACAAATTTGAGTATGTTCATAAGCTGCGGAGCGTCAACATGCTTTGGAGTAAGACCGCCGCGAAGCACATTATCAGAGTTTGCCATCACTTCTACGCCGAATCCGTTTATGTAGGCGTGCAGAATGCCTGCCGGAATATATACTGCCTGACATGGCATAAGGCTCATGCAATTAAGATATAACGGCGACAGTATTGCAGGATCATACGGGTATATAGACGTGAACTTTTTTATTAACTTCCATTGTTCAGGGGATATGTTTTCGCCTGTTTTAATTTCTTCAATTTGATTTATCGATGAACATAAAAACTCCTGTTCAAGCTTTGATAAACTAAAAAGCGTCATGAAAAATTGCTGTAAAGAGCCCGTTTTTAAAATGTTAATAAAAGGAGATAATATTTCATTTAACTGCGGCAGCGCTGACGCCAGCTCTAAAAAAGAGCCGCGAATCTTATCAGGTTCCCTGAAGCCGGCCATTAAAATTGAAGGCTCAATCGCGCAGAAAATTTCAGGTTTATGATTGTCGTCTTTATAATTGCGCGACGGCGCGTTTACAGGGAGCATTGCTTTATCTTCTCTTTTAAAACCTTCTTCCGCCTGTTTTTTATCAGGGTGCGCCTGAATGGATAAAGGCTTGTCAATCGCAAGCAGCTTGAATAAAAAAGGAAGATCGCCTGAAATCTCTGAAAGGTTTTTATTTGAAATCTGCGACGGAGCCCCTTTATGGGTTCCCATCCACATTTCCGCGTATACTGTGTTTTTATCGTTTTTAATATCAAGAAATTCCGGGATTAATGTAAGGGATCCCCATTCGTAATGCATGAATTTATTACAAAGCTTGTAAACTTCAGCCATCTTTACAGACCTCTAAAGCCCTGTCCAGAGCGCTTATAAGCCTCATCGTTCTTTCCTGCGCTTCTTTTGATTCGCTTTCAGTCTGCTGTTTAAGCTTGTTTATCTCGTCGCATAACAGGAAACCTGTTAAAATAGCCACGTTAAGCGGCTCTTTTATTCCCGATATATTCTGCGTGTTCATGACGGCGGCGCTGTACTGGGTTAAAACCCTGTTAAGGTATTCTTCGTCTTCATCCGCCGTTATGGTAAACGAAGCGCCCAGAATATCAAACTTAAGAACAGAGCTGGAACCTTCGCCTGTTTGTCCGGTTCTTTCATCTGTCATATTTTTGCCTTAAAAAATATCCAGTTCGCTTTCCGAAGCAAGATCGCTTTCATCCAAATCCGTATCTGCTTTTGTTTTAGCAGAAGAAGACATCTTTGCGCCCGAAACTTCGCCGCGCGGTTTTTCAGCTTCATTTATTTCAAAAAATTCCCGCGATTCCTTTCTTGCCGGATCAGGGGGCGCTGGTTCCGTTTTTTCGCGTTTTGTTAACTGTTTCCTGCCTGCCGCTTTTTCTTCGTTCTTAAGACTGTTTTCAAACGCTTCTTCAAACTGGCTAAGGCGGTCCAAAGCGGCGATGATTCCGTCTTCTATGCGCCCCTGATCTTCCTTAAAGCTCATAACAAGCACTTCAAGCTCGTCAAGGCGTTTTTGATTCGCGTCGAGTTTTTTCTGTAAAGCGGTTCTTTCGCCGGATAAAGCGGCATTTTCGGAAGTTAAACGTTCAACATAATCAATCGCTTTCGCAATTTTGGTTTCCAGCAACTGGACCTGTTCAAGACTGATCAAAATGGCACCCTCCTTTCACTTCGTTTCAGCCTGCCTGCCGCGTATGCGTTCAGGTTAATCTTTAAATTTTAACTGCCGCTTTTCGCTTCAAACGCGGCTTTCGCTTTTTCGGCAATGGCGCGGAAAGCGGTATTGTCCTCTGTCGCAAGATACGCAAGAGTTTTACGGTTGATAATAATACCTGCTTTGTCCATGCCGGAAATAAGACGCGAATAAGAAAGACCGATTTCCCTGCAAGCCGCGTTAATTCTTATTATCCATAATTTGCGGAACTCGCCTTTTCTGTCTTTCCTGTCGCGGTAAGCGTATGTTAAGGATTTCGCGACAGCGTCTTTGGCTGTTTTATAATTGGTTCCCCTTCTTCCCCAATAGCCCTTTGCCTGTTTTAATATTTTCTTGCGATGATTCTTTCTTTTGGAACCGTCTATTGCTCTTGACATAATTTTCCTCTTTTCTTAACCGTAAGGCATGAGTTTTTTTCTGATGACAGGCACATTGTCATCTGACAGTATACCCGCATGGCGCAGGCCGCGTTTGCGCTTTGCCGACTTCTTGGTAAGGATATGGCGCAGATTCTGCTTTTTATATTTTACTTTACCTGTGCCGGTAAAGGAAAAACGCTTTGAAGCGCTTTTTTTTGTTTTCATCTTTGGCATTTTAGCCACCTCTTAAAATTATTTACTCTAACCGACTGAATTAGACGGCTAAATTATTTTTTGCCTTTCGGACTTAAAACCATGGACATAAAACGGCCTTCCATCGCGGGCGGTTTATCCATCACATACTCGCCTTCAATTCTGGACAGCACGTCCTTCATAACATCGAAGCCAAGCTCTGTATGCGCAAGCTCACGCCCGCGGAAACGGATCGTCACCTTTACCTTGTTGCCGTCAGCTAAAAATTCTTTAATATGTTTGGATTTAAAATCCAAATCATGATCGTCAATTTTAGGCTGCATCCTGATTTCTTTAAGTTTCAGGAGCTTTTGCTTTTTTCTGGAATCCCGCAGTTTCTTTTCATTTTCAAATCTGAACTTGCCGTAATTCAATATCTTGACAACAGGGGGAACCGCCTGCGGCGCTACTTCAACAAGGTCAAGCCCTGCTTCCTTTGCAATCTCCAAAGCCTGTAAAACAGACATTATTTCCTGAACGCCGTCATCACGAATCAGACGGACTTCCCTGGAACGAATCTGTTCGTTTATACGTAAATCTTTTTCCGCCAACTGGCCTCCTTTTTTGCTACTCTTGATATTTTAACAAAAAATAGCTATTTGTGTCTAGTAGTATACTAAAAAACAAATTATTACAAGTGTGAAATGAGGAGCGAGGAATGTTTAATGAACGCCAAACTTCACATTACTCACTTCACACTCCTAATTCCTCACTCCTCACTATTTCTGTCCCGATTCCCTCATTGGTGAATAATTCGATAAGTATTGCGTGGTTAAGCCTGCCGTCGATAATATGGGTTTTTTTTACGCCGCCTTCAAGCGCCATAACGCAGCAGTCCGTTTTTGGTATCATTCCCCTTGTTATTATCCCTTCTTTTTTGAGTTCATCAAGCTGCTTCATTTCGACCGATTTAATAAGCGTAGCTTCGTCTTTAACATTACGGAGTATGCCGCGGACATCTGTCATCAGCACCAGTTTTTCGGCTTTTAAGGCGGCGGCGATTTTTGCCGCGGCAATATCGGCGTTGATATTCAACGCCTTCCCTTTGTCGCCGCCTGTACCGTAGGCGACAGACGAGATAACAGGGATAACGCCCATATCAAGCAGTTTATTCAATATTGACGTATCAACCTGTTCAATTTCCCCGACAAAGCCTAAATCGGACTGGGCATTCATTCTGCGGGCTTTAAGCATCGCGCCGTCGATTCCGCAAAGGCCTACTGCCTTGCCGCCTTTTTCTTGAATTAAAGCCGTTATTTCCTTATTGACCTTTCCGCATAAAACCATCTGTACTATATCCATGGTTTCTTCGTCTGTATAACGGAGCCCGTTTACAAAACGGCTTTCCTTGCCTGTTTTTTTCAGCATTGCTTCAATTTCGGGGCCGCCGCCGTGCACAAGCACGGTGCGTATCCCGACGCGTTCCATAAGAATGATGTCTTCGATTACCGCGGATTTTGCCTTTTCATTTAACATGGCGCTTCCGCCGTATTTTACAACAATTGTCCTGTTTTGAAAATTTTGAATATACGGCAATACCTGTACAAGCAGCCGCGCCCCTGTTTCATTCTGCATTGCCGCGGACACTTCGTTCATTATATCATCATCAGATTCTGTCATGATCTGTAATCCCCATTTATTTTAACATAATCATAGCCAAGATCACATCCCCAAACAGAAGCGCGCTCTTCTCCTTCCTGAAGTTCGATTAATATTTCAATTTCTTCATGTAAAAGAATTTCCTTGGCTTTCTCTTCGCTGAACGCTGCTGTCTGTCCGCCTGAGCAAACCTGCACAACGCCCGCTTTGCTTTTAAAACTTACGGCTGTTTTGCTTTCGTCAAAATCCGCGCCTGAGTATCCCATTGCGCATAACACACGCCCCCAGTTAGCGTCAGCGCCGAAGCACGCGGTTTTTACAAGGCTTGAAGACGCTACCGATTTCGCAATGGTAAGCGCGCTGCCTTCGTCCCTTGCGCCTTTAACAGTCACCGTGACAAGTTTTGTTGCCCCTTCGCCGTCACGCGCCATCATTTTCGTTAATTCAACGCAAACATATTCCAGAGCAGTATAGAATATTTTATAGCCATCTTCACACTCCTCACCCCTCACTCCACATTCCGCATTCCTTACTGTTTTGTTTCCAGCTTCGCCGTTTGCCATTATTAAAACCATATCGTTTGTGGAAGTGTCGCCGTCAACTGTAAGGCGGTTAAATGAACGCGCTGTACACTGGCGAAGGGCAAAGTCAAGCGCGACGCTTTCTATCGCCGCATCCGTTGTGATAAAGCAAAGCATTGTCGCCATGTCCGGGTGAATCATGCCTGAGCCTTTTGCCATTGCTCCGATGCGCACCGGCTTACCGTCAATTTCGATTTCCACGGCGATTTCTTTTCTGCGCGTATCTGTCGTCATTATTGCGTCAAGCGCGTCAAGATGACCCTGTTCATCGTTTCGCAGAGCGTTTTTAAGAGCATCAATATTATTGACGATTGGATCGAGCGGCAGAGGAACACCGATAACTCCTGTAGAAGCGACGGCAATTAACAAAGGATCAATTTGCAAAGACTTCGCCGCAAGCTCTGTCATTTTGCCGGCTGCCGCAAGTCCCTGATCCCCTGTACAAGCGTTCGCGTTCCCTGAATTCGCGATAACAGCCTGCAGTTTTCCTGATTTAATATTTTCCCGGCTTACAAGCACGCTTGCAGCTTTTACTTTATTTTGCGTAAATACCGCGGCGGCCGCGCAGGGTTTTTTTGAAAAAATTAACGCAAGGTCTTTTTTTTGCGCGTTTGCTTTTATGCCACATCTTATGCCGCCCGCAAGAAAACCATTAGGCGCGCAGACGCCGCCTGATATTTTTTTCATAGTAACTTTATGCCCCCGTGTGATTTTGTCTTTTACTATTTTTCCTAAAACAGCATCGGTATCATTTTTAAGCCGGACGTTTCTTCAAAGCCGAAAAGTATGTTCATATCCTGTATCGCCTGTCCTGCCGCACCCTTAATCATGTTGTCAATCGCGGTAACAACAATTAATGTTGAGCCGTTTATATCGACATGAACGGAAATATCGCAAAAATTTGAATGGCGCACGCGGCTGGTTGAAGCTATGACACCGGAAGGCAGTACGCGGATAAACGGTTCGTTCTTGTAAAAATCATCGTAAAGCTTGCGGATAACATTCGTTTTTTCTTCGATTTCCTTTGACGGAAGCCCCGTTACTTCAGATGGTACTACTTCGTCAGCTTTGCTGACGCGCCACTTTTCCGATAACGGAATATAAATGGTGCTTAGTATCCCTCTATTCATCGGGGCAAGGTGCGGCGTAAAAATCACCTGTGGCGGCGGTGCATTCCCTTTCGCCGCCATTACCAGTAAATTGCGCGATATTTCAGGCGAATGTCTGTGGCTTGCTACCTTGTACGGCGCGACAGAATCGGCGCATTCGCTGTAATGAAAAGACCTTGACGGCTCTCTTCCGCCGCCTGTGGTGCCCGACACCGCGTCGATAATAATAGGTCCTGTGCACTCTGTTTGCCGTCTGTATGGATTAAAAGCCTTACCTGCAAGCGGCTGCTCAGCGCTGCAAAGAGCCGGATACACACCCAAAGACGCGCCTGTCGGATAACAGCCCGGGTTCCCGATTATCACCGCTCCTGCGGCGGCGGCTTCCTTGATTTTCTGCCTGTTAAGTTCAGGAAGGCCGTATATCGATTTATTATGCAATTCGGGAAACTGGTATTTTTTTCCGTACCACGCTTCATAAGTTTTTTCATCATCGTCAAAGCGAAAATCCGCCGAAAGGTCTATAAAGTGTATCCCCTTTTCCATGCAGGCAGCCGCGTATTGTTCTCCGGCCGCGTGGGGAAGAGCTGAAAAAACCACATTGGAAGAAGCTATAACGTCTTCAGCTTTTACAAGCGGATTTGAAATCCTGCCCAAAAAGGCCGGATAGATATCCTGTATATTTTCGCCTTCATAACTTACGGAAGAAAGCGTTAATTTATCAATATTCGGGTGCCCGGAAAGGAGCCTTGTAAGTTCCGCTCCCGCATAACCTGTTGCGCCGATAATTCCTGCGTTCATGGGATTATTATGCACTTTTGACCCCGGTTGTCAATTACGAAGGTGTTACGCTTTACATTATTTGGGGTTATATATATACTATGGCAATGATAAAAAAATCTGTATTAATTATTTTGACAGTTTTAGCGGTGATTTTTTTCCTTCCGTCCTGCGGATCAACTGTAAACATCAGGGAAGATATGTCGCCTGCGGAGATGATACAGAGAGCAAACGAAGCGATGGACAGAAACCGGTATAGTGTAGCGATACAATACTATAATGCCCTTGGCGAACGGAATCCGAATAATGTCGATTTAATTATTACATCAAAATATCATATAGCGTTTATTCATTATAAGCAGAATAAATACGAACAGGCGCGCGAAGGACTAAACGACGTGCTTTCCTATTACAACGGCCCTGACTCGGTATTTCTTCCGCAGCATTTCAGGCGTCTTTCCCAGATTGTCCTTGAGTCTATCGATAAAAAATCCAATTAAACTGAAATACGCGTAACGAATACAAAAGCTATTTATACTCAGGCAGCCATTTTTTATGGGCTTCTAAAAGCTCGTCTGTCATTTTTTTGATGTCGTCAAGGGAAAGTTCCGCGGCGGTGTGAGGCTCAAGCATGGCGGCGTGATAAATATGGTCGCGTTTTTTTGTATGCGCAGCCTCGATAGTGATTAAATGAACATTGATGTGCGTCATGTTCATCGCGGCAAGATGAACAGGCAGCTTCCCTGCGTAACACGCCCTGATGCCGGAATTGTCAACTAAACAGGGAACTTCGACACACGCTTCGTAGGGCAGGTTTTCAATGCTGCCGCGGTTTAAAACATTGCCGCCAATTTTGTACGGATTTCCCGTAACAATCGATTCCATTATGTATGAAGCGTATTCGTGCGACCTTTTGTGTTCCAGAGTATCGGATTTTGATAGACTTTCAAATTCGGATTTCCAGCCTTCGATTTGTTCGATGCAGCGGCGCGGATATTCATCTAACGGTATATTAAAACGGCTTATAAGGTCAGGGTATTTTGATTTGATATAAAAGGGATTGTACTCAGCGTTATGCTCGCTTGATTCTGTGCAGTAATATCCAAGCTTATCGATATAATCATAGCGTACCATGTCCCAGTGTTTTTCTTTTGCGTTTTTTTCCTTCGCTCTTTTTTTAATTTCTGGATACAGATCGATATTATTTTTATCGCGGATATCCAAAAGCCATCCCATGTGATTGATGCCGGCGATCAGTTCCTTTCGCCCTTCAAGCTTATCCGCCATTCCAAGAGATTCTAAAAGATGTTGAGAGCAAACCTGCACGCTGTGACAAAGCCCGACAGTTTTTACGCCCGTATGGGTTAACATAAAACCTGTTAACATTGACATCGGGTTTGTATAATTTAATAGCCAGGCATCCGGGCAGACTTTTTCCATCGCACGCGCGAAATGTTCCATTACAGGAATTGTACGAAGCGCGCGCATTATTCCGCCGATACCAAGCGTGTCGCCTATTGTCTGGCGCAGTCCGTACTTTTTGGGTATTTCAAAATCCGCGATTGTCGCAGGGTCGTAGCCGCCGACCTGAATCGCGTTAACTGCAAAATAAGCGCCTTTTAAAGCTTTTTCAAGGTTTTCAAGGCCGGTGTAAGTTGTAATTATTGAATAGCCGCCTTTTCCCTTATTGATTGCGGTCAGTATTTTTTCACTTTCTTTTAAACGCTGCGCGTCAATGTCATAAAGGGCGATCTCGCAGTCACGCAGCGCTTCGCTTGACATGCAGTCTCCAAGCACACTTCTTGCGAAAACCGTGCTTCCCGCTCCAAGAAAAGTTATTTTTAGCATAGGTTACTCCTTTTTTATATATATCACAGGCGAGTATTGAGATACAACTTCATCCGAGCTAAGCAGCGTTAATCCTTCCGCCATTGCCTGCGCAATCAAAATACGATCAAATGGATCTTTATGAAATGGCGGCAGATGGGCGATTAATAATGTATGATGACTTGTTACCGTTAATTCATTATATCCGTTATTTACAAGTCCGCAGTAAAGATCATTGGGGTTAATTTGAAAATCGGGGCGATCAAGTCCCCTCTTAATTACAACTTCCCAAATATTAGCTGAACTAAAAAATAATTCATTGTCTTTGTCAGTAAAAAACGGAACGGCTTGTTTTGGCAGCGTATCATTAGCGACCCATAAAAGAAGATGAGTATCAATAAGTAATCTCATGCTGAGCCTCGTTTTGTTTTAACCTTCAAAATCATTTATTATCTGCGCCTGTCCCATTTTATCAAAATCATCCGGTATTTTAATTTGACCTTTTAAAAACCCTATTCTTTGGTCAGTCTTTTGCGAGGATATAGGAATGACTTTTACCATTGGTTTTCCCGCTTTAGCGATAATAAAGCTGTCCCCTGCCGCGGCTTTATCCACCAAAACAGATAAATGCGTTTTCGCGGCATGTATATTGTATTGCTGCATATAACCTCTTTTTTAAACTTAGTCTATTAGTTTAGTTTAATCAAGAGGGAGGAATAAATAATTGCTTAATGATAGCTTAAAAAGCGTTCCTGACACCCTCGTATCAAGCAAGTACCTTGACAACTTAATTAGGAAATGATTAGTTTGTACTTATGAAACAGGCTAATATAAAAACAATTGAGAATTACCTATTATCTTTACCAGATTCAGTTACAGAACAGGTTGTCGCTTTTGTCAGTTATCTTAATTATATGCAAAACCTTGACTGTGAATACCCCTACCCTGACGAACAAAAAGCTATTGAACAATACCGTAAAAACCCTTCCGCTGTGATGGACTGGGAAACAGTGAAAGCATCAATCTGATACATACTAATATTGTTATTCTGGATGTTTTTACACGCGAAACTGGTTATTAATTAAATTTAGATATGATTGAAAATGAAAAATGGCGGCGCAATGGTAGCAGCAAATGGAAATTTACTGGAAATAATGTATAAATGGTTCGTGTTGACAATACAACCGCCGAATATTTAAGCGAAAAAGCAAAGGCCGCGCATAAAACTCCCGGCGATATTGTCAATGAAATGGTGCAAAAAGAACTTGCCGCCGCAGTATAATTCACTGCACTCTTTAATCGTGTCGAATGGTTTAATACCCAGTTGCTCTCAGCGGGGTTGTAAATTTCGCTTGACATTAATTATAAATTCTGTAAAAATTGTTATATGCAGACAGCGGTAAAAATACATTCCATAGTTTCCGGTTCTTCTTACCCTGAGCGCCACGTCATGCTGAATCAAACCAACGACACGCTGGCGCGTGCTTTAATGAACCACGGGCGCGCTGTAAAAACTCCAACGATGACTTGTACCCC
>Ga0209755_10001244_pt1 | contig 40883 bp, 33 predicted proteins | sample TergutCo191P1_FD_187301 | JGI IMG/M metagenome (GOLD analysis project Ga0209755, IMG submission 187301) | Cornitermes sp. P1 segment gut microbial communities from Petit-Saut dam, French Guiana - Co191P1 (SPAdes) (version 2) | ecosystem: Host-associated > Arthropoda: Insects > Digestive system... | reverse complement strand
CCCATAACCGCATAGAACTGCTCTTGAGTTACCGGGTGCACGCTCATGTAAAAGCCACGGGTCAGTGTAATCTGGCGTTCCGTTGCGCCCATCCAAGCATGTATGTCGTGGTTCTGCCCCATCGTGAAAGTGCCGGGGGCTATCCTCACCATACCCATCGTTACGCCGCCGACGTTTACCGTTACGGTCTGGGCGCTGACTTTCATCGGGTAGACCGCCAGCAAGAACGCGGCTAGCGCGATTGCGGCGGCGGATCCAACCGTCCGCCCGAATGTCCATCTGTTCTTCATCACGGAAAACTCCTTTGCCGTATGCATGGGCTTTATCCTAACGAATTTGCAGCCAGTCTCTTGCGAATCGGTGCATCACATATCCATGGCTAAAACGGTAACAGCTCCAAGCGAAAGCGTCAAGGAAATTTCTGTTTAAAACGGATCACGCATCCACACGCCGGGGTGCGCCGTGTGCGTCACGGACATTCTCTTCATGGCTGGGGCGTGCATGGCGCACCACGGCGTGGGGGGGGACAAAAGCCTGGGATCAAATCACAGAACAATGGCAAATATTTCGCATCTTAAGTTCATGCGTTTATCGCAGCCACATCACACCGGCGGCCTTGCAATCCGCACGATGTCCGCAAAGATCGAGCCTCAACATAGTATGCGACTAAAGGGATGATCCATATCCGGGGAGCCGACAACCCACCTACAAAAGCGCGAAACGAAGGGCAGGCATTACGCACCCCCCGCCCGCCGGAGGCGAGCGGCGGCGCTACGTTGCCAGCCCTTCGAGGCTGAGCCACAGAACTCAGGGGCGCACAACCCGGAAGCCAAGATTAATGGACCGAACGTCGGGAGGGCCGTCGCCACGAATCGCCGACCGAGCGTACTCGGGCGGATCGATCCAACTCCCGCCGCGAATCACGCGGTAGTCGCCAGAAACCGCCCCCGTGGGGTCGGTCGCAGGAGCCATTCCAGGCGTTCTCCACCAGTCCCAGACCCACTCCCACACATTGCCGTGCATGTCGTATAGCCCCCAGGGATTTGGCCTTCTCCCTCCAACTTCGCGCGTCCTACCGCCAGCGTTCCTGTTCGTCCATGCGTAATAGTCAATGTTGGCCACGTTGTTCCCAAAGCTCCACTCCGTAGTCGTTCCAGCGCGAGCGGCGAATTCCCATTCAGCCTCGGTGGGAAGCCGGAAACCGTTGGCGGCCCAGTTCACCGTTACGGCATCCCAAGTCGCGTTCCAGGTTGTGGGCACGTTTCCAAACAGCCATGCGTCGACGTCGGTATTGCTCATGCCGGCGATGCTGTACACCGGCTCAAGACCCTGCAGTATGCTTAGCCTGTTGGCGAACGCTATTGCGTGGTACCAGTTCACGTTTTCCACCGGCCGCCTTTCCTGCGCCTCGCCTTCGGCGAGGTCGTCATAAAAGTAGCTGGGGTTTACACCCATAACCGCATAGAACTGCTCTTGAGTTACCGGGTGCACGCTCATGTAAAAGCCACGGGTCAGTGTAATCTGGCGTTCCGTTGCGCCCATCCAAGCATGTATGTCGTGGTTCTGCCCCATCGTGAAAGTGCCGGGGGCTATCCTCACCATACCCATCGTTACGCCGCCGACGTTTACCGTTACGGTCTGGGCGCTGACTTTCATCGGGTAGACCGCCAGCAAGAACGCGGCTAGCGCGATTGCGGCGGCGGATCCAACCGTCCGCCCGAATGTCCATCTGTTCTTCATCACGGAAAACTCCTTTGCCGTATGCATGGGCTTTATCCTAACGAATTTGCAGCCAGTCTCTTGCGAATCGGTGCATCACATATCCATGGCTAAAACGGTAACAACTCCAAGCGAAAGTGTCAAGGAAATTTATGTTTGAAACGGATCACGCATCCACACGCCAGGGTGCGCCTTGTACGTCACGGACATTCTCTTCATGGCCGGGGCGTGCATGGCGCACCCCGGCGTGTGGGGGGACAAAGGCCCTGGGATCAAATCACAGAACAATGGCAAATATTTCGCATCGTAAGTTCATGCGCTTATCGCAGCCCCATCACACCGGCGGTCTTGCAATCCGCACGATGTCCGCAAAAATCCCCCCGGCGGTTACCTGTGCGCCGGCACCTGGCCCCTTTACCACCATCGGCAGCCTTAGATAACGGTCGGTGGTCATAACCACGATATTGTCGCTGTCAACAAGCGAACGGAAGGGACTGTCGGCAGACTCGGCCCTTATCGAAAGCCCTACCACCCCAGCCTCCATTACCGCAACATAGCGCAGGGCCTTTCCCTGTGCGGCGGCCTCGGCACGGCGTTTCTCGAAGGCGGCATCGTGCTTTTCCAGTTCCTTGAAAAAGGCATCCACGGTTTTAGCCTTGAAGCAGGCAGGCGGAAGAATCGGCTCTATGCCAACATCGGCAAGCTCCAGGGAAAGGCCGCACTCACGGGCGAGGATCAGGGCCTTGCGAGCGGCATCCATGGCGTTAAGGTCGTCACGGGGATCCGGTTCGGTATAGCCCTTCGCCTTGGCCTCACGCACAAGGGCGGAGAACGGCTTGCTTCCGTCGTAGTTGTTGAAGATGAAGCTCAAGGTGCCGGAAAAAACCGCCTCGATGCGGCGAATCCTGTCCCCGGAAAGATGCAGATCCCTCAAGGTCGAGATAACCGGCAGACCGGCGCAGACTGTGGTCTCGTATAGGTAGGGAATCCCCCTGTTGCGTGAAAAGCCGGTAAGCTTTTTGTAATATGCCATCGAGCCGGAGTTGGCCCGTTTGTTCGGCGTGACGACCGCAATGGATGCCTCCAGGATCTTCCCGTACAGCGAGGAAACCTTGTCGCTGGCCGTGCAGTCGCAGAAACAGGCGTTGGGCAGGTTGAGGGCGAGCATCCGCTCGACGAAGGAATCCAGACTGACAGGCTCGAAAACCTCGCCGCCCTCCTTCCTGCCGCCGGCCTTGCTCCCCCTGCCTTTCGCCGGCGAACCATCGTTAATCAGGGTCTTGGTTTTAAGGGGATCAAGCCCCTCGGCATTAAAAACCATCCGCACATCGTTTGCGACACCGACAAGGTTTATCCTTATCAGATCCTTGTCGGCAAGGGTCTTCCTGTGCGACGCAATCTGTTCGAGCAGGGTTCCGCCGATAAGGCCGGTTCCCACAAGGAAAAGGTTCACGGAACGGACCGTCGCCTGGAAGAAGGCCTCGTGCACGGCGTTAAGGGCCTTGGCCTCGTTCTGCCTGGAAATCACCGCCGAGATGCTGGACTCCGAGGATCCCTGGGCGATGGCGACCACGTTCACGCCGTTCCTTCCCAGTGCATGGAAGAACTTGCCCGAAACGCCTGACGCACTCTTCATTCCGGAACCCACCACGGCAATCACGGAAAGGTCGGCCTGCGCAACCGGCCTGTCTATGCCGCCGTCCCGTATCTCGTGGGAGAATTCCTCCGTCAGGGCGGCCACGGCGTTGTCGGCCTCGCCCGGCGGAACGGCAAAGCACACGGAATACTCGCTCGACCCCTGCGTGATTAGGATCACGCTGATTTTCCTGCGGGCCAGAGCGCCGAATATCCTTGCCGAGATACCGGCGACACCCATCATGCCAGTCCCCTGCATCCGCACCAGCGCAACGTGGTTTATCGAGCTTATCCCCTTCACCGGGAATTCCCCCTCCCCGGCCTTGTGCACGACACGGGTGCCGGGGCAGGACGGATTGAAGGTGTTGCGGATCGAGATTGGAATGCCACGTTCCAGAGCCGGCCTTACCGTGGGTGGAAACAAAACCCTGGCACCGAAGTGGGAGATTTCCATCGCCTCGGTATAGAGCATCTCGTCGATCCTGAAGGCGTTCCTGACAAGGCGAGGATCGGCGGAAAGGATTCCGTCAACGTCGGTCCAGATTTCAACCTCGTCCGCACCGAGTGCGGCGGCGAAGATGGCGGCGGTCAGGTCGGATCCCCCACGGCCCAGGGTGATGGTCTGCCCGTCCTGGGTCGAGGCTATAAAGCCCGTAACGATCTGCAAGGGCTTTTTGCGCCCGGAGCCGCCGAAGAAGGAGCGGATATTGGCAAAGGTCTCGGAGGGAAGGTACCGGGCGTTCCCGAAACTGCCGGCGGCTTTTACCAGGGGCCTGGCATCCAGAAACGCCGCCTTTATGCCGCTTTCGGTAAACACACGGGCGATAATCCCGGCCGAAAGACGCTCCCCGAAGCTCATCACGAGATCGAGGGTGCGTGGGGAAAGCTCGCCCAGCAGGGCTATCCCTTCCATGATTCGACCAAGCTCGTCCATCAGGGCGTTTATCTCGGCGACGGCGGCCCTGCGCTCGCCGTCCTTTAGGAAACGCCCGGCCGTGCCCTTGTGCCTTGCGGAAAGGTCGGCCAACTGCCCCCGGAACTGCTCGTCCCGCACCGAGGCCTTACGGGCCATGTCGATGAGGGTGTCGGTAACGCCCGAAAACGCCGAAACGACAAGCGCAGGAACCTGCCCCCTGTGCTCCCTATCTTTGAGTATTTCTATGATCCGGCTTATCGCCGAGGGGCTGCCCACCGAGGTGCCGCCGAATTTCAGTATTTTCATTCGCTCTCCAACGCTCCCCATAAAAAATCCAGCAATGCACGAAATCGACAACCTGCGCACTGTACTTTTACGGCATTTTTGTGTAGGCTTGCATTATGGGCCAAATATAGACGAAAGTAAAGGGCGGCATTTTATGATAGGCATTATTCTTGTTTTCGTGACGGTCGCTGTCTCCTCGGGACTCATGGTCACGCTGCTCATCCGCCTTGCCCACAGCAAGTCATGGTACGACCGCACTAGCGAACGGGGGGTGCATTCAGGCAACGTCCCCCGTCTGGGCGGCCTGGGGTTTGTCCCCGTTTTTGCGGTTACCGCCCTGGTCATAATGTTTACGCTGGATCAGGTCGATTCCTTCGCACGGTTTGCGCTGGTCATCGCCGGGGCCTGCGCCATCGTTGTTTTCGGCGTGTGGGACGACTTCCGCCCCCTGCGACCGATTGTCAAGCTGCTTATCCAGATAGGGGCGGCCCTGTGCGTGGTCGCTTCCGGCTACGTGTTCAGTTACGTCGCCTTCTTCGACGAAAGCCTTATGATGCGGTTCCCGTGGATTGGCTACGTGATCACCGTCTTCTGGCTCGTGGGGATGACCAACGCCGTAAACCTAATCGACGGCGTTGACGCACTTGCCGGCGGAATCTCCTTCATCGTCGCCCTTACCTTCGCATACATCTTTTCCGCACACTCGGGGGTGACCGCCTCCGTGATGATCTGCATCGCCCTGGCTGGATCGATTGCCGGATTCCTGGTATTCAACGCCCCCCTCCCCAAGGCAAGGATATTCATGGGGGACGGGGGAAGCCAGTTCCTGGGGTTCACCCTGGCGCTTTTGCCCCTGCTCGAAGGGCGGAACACGATCGCCACCATGCCGATACTCTACGTTGCGGCGATACTGGCGATTCCAATCTTCGACACCACGGCCGCCGTGTGGAGGCGAGCCAGGGACAGGAAGCCGCTCAGCAGCCCCGACAGATCCCACATACACCACAAACTTATGAACCTTGGGCTTAACGCCCGTAAAATCGATGCTGTGATGTTAAGCCTACAGGCCGTCGTCAGCATCCTCGTAATAGTTTCACTGAAACTTGCGGAACTCCCCACCCGATGGCAGTCCCTGACCGTGCTTGGGTTTGCCTACGCCGTGGTCATCGCTTTCTTTACTGTGCTGCATTTCATGAACAGCAGACGCACGAAGGGCACCGGGGAAAGCGACACTGATATATTGAACGCCGGTGATACCCCCCTCCCCCCCACCGAGCGGCTGGGGCAACAAATATAAGAGTAGACAATGATTTCCAAGCACTCCACCAAAACCGACAGTTCGGGCTTTCCCCGACATTATTTTGACTGGGCCGCCACGGCAATACCCGATCCCCATACCTGGGATGCGCCCTTTCCTTTCGGGAATCCGTCATCCCTGCACCACGAGGGACGGGCGGCCAGGGATGCCCTTGAGGCGGCCCGTGCCAAATGCGCCGGCGTCCTTGGCGTTCCGCTGGAAACCCTGTACTTTACATCGGGGGGAACCGAGGCGAACTGCATTCCGCTGTTCTCCTCCCTGGCCCGTCAGGGTGCCGGGCGGATAGTCGCATCGCTCGGGGAACATTCCTCGATCGGCGAAAACCTTAAGAGCCTTGAACGTCTGGGCAAAAAAATCGGCTTTATCCAGGTCGATTCCTTCGGCAGGGTAACCCCGGAACTGCTTTCCCAGGCCCTGGAAAAACACCCCGACACACGTTTCGCCGCAATCATGGCGGTCAACAACGAGACGGGAACTATCAACGACATGGCCGCCCTGCGCCCCATCCTTCGTGCCTTGAACGGGCCGCCGATTCACCTGCATTGCGACATGGCACAGGCCGCTGGAAAAATCCCCCTGGACATCGCAGGCTGGGATGTCGATTCCGCATCGCTGAGCGCACACAAAATCGGTGGGCCTAGGGGCATAGGGCTTCTGTACCTACGAAAACCGGTGGAGGCGCTTTGTCTGGGCGGCGGCCAGGAAAGGAAAATACGTTCCGGCACGGAGAACGTCGCCGGCGCAACGGCCCTGGCGGCCTGCCTTGAAAACCACGCCCTGCCGGAAAAATCCCGTGCCGAACACGGACAGGCCGGCCTTCGCTGGAACCGCCTGCTCGGCGCATTGAAGGAAATCGACCGCTGCCAGCTTATCCCGGCGGAACGGGGCATAGACGACGAAGGGTTTTCCCCCTACATAGTGCAGGCGGCATTCAGGGACGTACCAGGCGAGGTTATGACCCGTGCGCTGGACGATCTTGGCTTTGCGGTTTCCACCGGAGCCGCCTGTTCGTCCTCCTCGCCCGAACGCCCGGTGCTTGCCGCAATGGGCATAGCGGACAACCTGAGCCTTGAAGGAATACGCATATCCCAGGGCTGGACAACCACGGACGATGAGATCGACGGCCTGCTTGCGGCAATTTCGGAGGTGCTCAAATTTCTGTGAAAGACGGCGGTCGCAACCGCCTTATCTGGCTTCTAAAGCCTGCCGAGCTTGCCCTAAAGGGCGACAACCGCAAGGGCTTCGAGGCCGTGCTGAAACGCAACCTGCAGGCCATGCTTGCAGGACGCAAGGTGCAGATCATCCTGCACAGGGGTCGTTTCTACGTCCACGCCAAGGAAGCGGATCGCAAGGCGGTGGAGGATGCGCTGGATCGCCTGATGGGAATCTCCGGCTGGGCGGAGACCAACAGCTTCCCGAAATCCATCGAGGAGGTACTGGTCGCCTGCGTCATGGAAGGGAAAAAAATCCGGGCACAGGGCATTGGCACGTTCAAGATCGAGGCCCGAAGAACCGACAAATTATTCCCCTTCGATTCGTATGCCCTAAGGTGCAAAGCCGGCGACGCCGTGACGGAGGCCGTGCCCGACTTACGGGTGGACGTGCGCAACCCAGGCGCAATCATCCGCATCGAGATACGGGAAAAGGCATACGTCTACAGCGACGCACGCAAGGGCCTTGGAGGGCTGCCGGTGGGAACGGCGGGCCGCGGCCTGCTTCTGCTGTCCGGGGGTATCGATTCCCCGGTTGCGGGCTTTCTGATGGCGACACGGGGAATGGGGATTGACGCCGTGCATTTCCACGCCTATCCCTACACCTCCGCCGAGGCAAAGGAGAAGGTTGTTCGCCTTGCCGGGATACTCGGCACTTACTGCATGGGCATACGCCTGTACGCCGTGGGTTTTACCAAGGTGCAGATGCGGATAAAGGAACGCTCCCCGGAGCCTTGGGCCACCGTGCTGCTGCGGATGGCGATGATGGAATGCGCCGAGAAAATCGCCCAAATGATAAAATGCAAATGCCTTATAACCGGGGAAAGCCTTTCGCAGGTGGCAAGCCAGACCGTGGAAAACCTGGCCTGCACCCAAAGCCGAGTCGCACTCCCCGTGCTACGCCCACTCATAGGCACAGACAAGGAGGCCATCATCAGAAAGGCGGAGCGGATAGGCACCTATGGTATTTCCATAGAACCCCACGAGGACTGCTGCGTTCTGTTCACCCCCCCTCGCCCTGTTCTGCGCGGCGACGTTGCCGAGGCCTGCGGCCTTTACGAGGCCCTTGAACTGGGGCCGTTGATCGAGGAAGCGTTGAGGCAATGCGAGACGGTGAAGTGTGGTTGCAACGGGTAGGCTTGTTCGTCAGGGCTACTTTTACACACCCAGTTTCGCCGCCGCCTCGACCATTTTCTGCGCATCCTCCTTCACCTGCCCGGTGATGTCGTTCACCTGAGCTATCGCCTGCATTATCTGCGTACTGCCGACGCTTTGCTCCGCCATGGCGTTTGCAATGCCGCTCTCCTGCTCGGCAACGGTTTTTACGCCGTCGTCTATCGCCTCGAATTTGTTCATGACGCTGTCGGTGGACTTGGTGATCTTGTCAATGGAGCCTTTGATTTTCCTTAGCACTCCGCTGATGGTCTTTGACTGCTTGCTGGACGATTCGGCGAGTTTGCGTATCTCGTCTGCCACCACCGCAAAACCCCGACCCGATTCCCCGGCATGTGCCGCCTCGATTGCGGCGTTCATCGAAAGCAGATTCGTCTGGCTTGCGATGTTCTGCATAACCGAGTTGATCTCCAGAAGCGACTCGGATTCCCTGGCGATTTCCTTGATGTCCGTTGCGACCTCGTTAAGCCCAGACTGTCCCACGGCGGCGGCTTCCTGCAATTCCTTTACGTTTTCGGCGTTTTTGGAAAGGGTACTGCTGACCGAGCGGGTATTCGCGACCATTTCCTCGATTGCGGCGGAGGATTCGGTAATAGCTGCCGACTGGGTTTCAAGTTGCCCGTTCAGCCTGTCCGTCATGGTTTGCAGTCTTTTCTGGGCGGTCTGTTCCGCATCCTTGGCGGCATACTCCTCGCGCAGGTCGCGGCTGTAGGAAATGATAAGGTTTTTGCCGTCAACGGTTATGCGCTGTACAATTTCCTCCGTGGGAAGCGGCGTTCCGTCTTTGCGCCGGTACATCCATTCGTAACGGGCGCTGCCGGTTTTCAGGGCTTTTGCCACTTCGGCATCAGCTTTTTGACGAGTAGGAGTACCGTCCGGTTGGTATTCCGGGCAGAAGCCGTAATAATTGTCGATGATTTCTCGCCTGTTCTTTATGCCAAACAAGTTCTCCGCTTCCTTGTTGACATCCAGGATATTTCCCTCCTCATCAAGAAGAGTGCAGAACATGGGCGAGGAATCCAGCAGAATCTGCATCCTTTCCCGTACCGCCTCTTCCCTTTTCCTTTCGGCTTCAAGCTCTATGCGTTTGTCAATGGTGAATTCCAGCATATGGTTTTCGCCCTGGAAACAGGTGCGAACACAGGTAAGGTGGAGGGGGATCAGCTCGTCGCTTGACGTTTTCTGGAACCACTCAATGGTCGAGCTTCCGTTCTTTATTACACCATCAATAAACCTGATTGCCATATCGTCCGAGCGGCTGCCGTCCGGCTGGAATTCCGGAAAGCTTGAAGTGTAATTTCTGGCGTATTCCTGCTTGTCCCTAAAACCGAACAACTGGGGGGCTTTGTCGTTGCAGTACTTGATGTTGTTGTCCTTGTCATACAGGCTGCAAACCATCGGCACGCTTTCCATGATGACGTACATTCCCTCGCCGAAGCTGTCCCTTTCCATTTTTGCGACAATGAGCAAGCCAAGGAATCCAGCGCACGCAAAAACGGCAACTACAACGGGCACAAGAATGCCCATTGCAATCGCCATGCTCGGCGCATTGCTGCCGACAACGAAGAAAAGAAGCAATGTCAAAATCACCGCGATGGCGATACCCGCTGCCAGCCTAAACCTGTCCTGTCTAGACTGTTGTTGAAGACGCTTTACGCTATCCATTTTGTCCATAATTCGTAACCTCCAATATTTTGACGACAGTGACGTTTCTCATGGCGAGTCCAGTGGCACCATTGCAAACGAGGGAAAAGTTTGAAAAAACGGGAGTATGGCCTATTAGACATCTGACAAAGCCGCGTATTGCTGATATTTTCTTGCTCGCGATGCGTTTTATGCCCATATCTCCATAGCATTCCATAGCAATTTTTGGTCGAGCGGTATTATCTTCATGCAAATCTGGACATACTTGCGCAATTTTGAAAGATAACCAGCCCCAAAGTGCAATTATACCATGACGAACGGAAATAGCAAGGGTTTTTTTGAGCAAAAACCAGGGAATGCGTTTGCATCAAAATGATCCTGCGAGCAAGTCCTAAGCTTGACCCACAGTTTGGGGAACAAGTGGGTATGCGCATGATTTCGAATTTGTTGACACCATGCCCAAAATCCAATAGGATGTCTCAGGAAGGTAGCACAAATGAGCAATATCTACAAAAACTTGACGGATTTAATAGGTTCCACGCCGTTGCTGGAACTTTCAAACTTCAACAAGAAGCACGGGCTTAAGGCAACGCTAATTGCCAAGCTGGAACGCAACAACCCGGCAGGAAGCGTAAAAGACAGAATTGCGAAAGCAATGATGGACGATGCCGAAGCAAAGGGCCTGCTTACCAGGGAATCGGTCATAATCGAGCCGACCAGCGGCAACACGGGCATAGGCCTTGCCGCGGTTGCGGCTGCCCGTGGGTACAGGGTCATACTTACCATGCCCGAGACGATGAGCGTTGAAAGAAGAAACCTGCTGAAAATCTATGGTGCGGAACTTGTGCTTACCGACGGTGCGAAAGGCATGAAGGGAGCCATCGCAAAGGCCGAAGAACTTGCCGCAAGCACTCCGAATGCGTTCATGCCGGGGCAGTTTGTCAATGCGGCCAATCCCGAGGTTCACCGAAAAACCACCGGCCCCGAGATATGGGAAGACACGGACGGAAAGATTGACATTTTTGTGTCGGGGATAGGCACCGGGGGCACGATAACTGGAGCAGGCGAGTACCTAAAGTCAAAGAACCCAGGTATCAAGATAGTGGCGGTGGAACCGGAAGGCTCGCCGATGCTGTCCAAAGGCACGGCAGGTGTGCACAAGATACAGGGCATTGGGGCAGGCTTTGTGCCAGAAGTATTAAACACAAACATATACGATGAAGTGGTAACCGTATCCAACGAAGACGCTTTTGCCGTAGGAAGGGAACTTGCAAAAACGGAAGGCTTGCTGGTGGGGATTTCCTCTGGGGCGGCAACGTGGGCGGCTCTTCAGGTTGCGTTGCGCCTGGAAAACGAAGGCAAAAATGTCGTTGTCATTTTGCCCGACACGGGGGAAAGATACCTTTCGACCGCCATGTTTGCCGATTAGTCTTTTTGCAAACCATGCACACTGCGAATCACGAGTTGCGCAGTGTGCATGTCATTATTTGCCCGATCTTAGATCCTACCTTAGATTCCAGAACACAGCAGTATTCGCCAACGTGATCATCGTGAACAGTATTGTGTTGGTAAAGGCCGCCAGGTACACATTGTTGGTCTTCGCATACAGTTTACGGGCATATACCGCCGCAATCCCCAGGCACGGAATCAAACCGAAAAGCAGTATGGTGTTTAGCGCCATGGATGGATACCAGGCAACGCCGGTGGAAAAAAGCGTGGCGTACTGTATGACAACCCACAGGAGCAAACCGCCTATGTTAAGGGCAATCGCAATCAAACAGCCAAGCTTGCGACCGTTGGTGTTGGCGTTTATGGCAACAGTATTGACAAAATAGAACAGGAAGAAAAACGGGATGTAACGCAGGGCCGCCAGTACGTGTTCGAAGGTGAAAGTGCGTATAGCCAGCGTCCAGATACGTGCATCCACGCCGAAGATTGCCTGCGTGATAAACAGCAGCACGTACATCGCCGCTATGCCACCCACTGCCACCAAAAGGCTGGCAACCACGGTATCGGCACCAACGGATACCCCGTAGTTTACGGGTCTTGCGCCCAGGGACTTTCTGCTAAGGGTGTAGAAACCCAGGGTTATAAGTGTCGCAATTCCCGCACTCACAAATGCCCAGTAGAGGATTACGTTGGTCGTGGGTGCCACGAAAAAGGCGCTTAGGGCAATAAGGGTGGCGTGGTTCGCCGCAACAAGCCATAGGACAACGCAAACCAGCGCAAAAACGCTGCCGCCAAACCCCCATGTCTTAAATTTTTGGGCAACAGGATCGTTCACACCCTTTTCGCCCAGGGCACGATGCTTGGCAAAAGAGACCATGCCAAATATAAATGCCACGGCACCCAACACAAGGAAGATATAGCCAAGGACGGTCAAATCGCCTGCCCTTCTTTCCAGAAGGGTGGGGATCAGATAGGCAGGCAGAAGGGCGGCAATGGCGATAAACACCCAGTATATTGCCTTCTGGTAAGCCTTATCCCCCGTTGGCACCGGTGCGGCTTTTTCGGTAATGGCATGTTTCAGGAACGGGACTTTTAGGAGCAGGGACATTATCGGCACTATCAACAGGAAGAAGCCCACCAGCGTGACAAAGTTGAAAAACACTTTCCATTGCCAGATTTGGTTGCCTGCGCCAAGATTGGTGTTTGGGCCTGGAAAGGCATCGGTGAAAAAGTCGATGGCATAACCGACGGAGGTGGCGGAAAAATGATTCCATGGGTGAATCTCGTTGGGGGCGTATATGATTCTGCGACCCGTCTGAGGGCCTCGCACGGCATTTTCCCCCAGCATAAGCACACCCGAACTGGCATTATACCATTGGGATGAACGACCCGCAGGGCCAGCTGGATCCAGCCCCAAAAACATCCTGCCTGCGACGGTAGCAGGCCAGTAGGAACGCTGGACGGTACCCCCTGCGGCGGCATTGGCCTCTGGCTCATTAAAGAAAAACTCGTCGTAAAGGCCAGCTATAAAACCCACGGGACGGCTACCGAAAGCTGCCAAAAGCTGGGGCACCGGTGCCACCGATGCGGCAAAGGACATATCCGCACCCACGGGAAGCCCTGCGGCAATCATGCGAAAACCCGTCTGCAGGGATTGCAGCTCGTCGAAGAACATGGCAAGGATACTGGAGAAGCCCCCCATGGAGTGGCCCGTTACGGCGATAAGCCCGTTGCCGTTGGCATCCCTTGCCGTGAAAGGCTGGGCGAACATATACTGCACGGCGTTAAACTGCGCATGAATCCAGAACGTGCCGAACTGCCCACCCACGGGAATATCCGCAGCCCAGCGAGAGTTTCCGTGGTCGTACATATCCAGGGCCAGCACGATATAACCCCTGCGTGACATTTCTATCGCCACCAGATCCTGCATTTCCTTGGTGTTAAGATATCCATGCGTGGTAACGATGACAGGTCTGGGATCATCGGGGCCTGCACCCCTGGGCATATAGAGAAGGCCCGTCAACGTGCCATGTTCGGCCTCGAAGGTGATTCTTGACACCCTAACGGAATAGAACGAGGTATTGAACATCCCGGCAAGAAAGCTGCCCACGACAATCAACGCCAAGGCTATTACCAGCCATTTGTGGGACTTAATGCAACAACATACTTTTTCCATGATAAACTCCTTATTTTGCCAATGTATGCCTGCAACTGCAGGAACAACCATGCTACCACGCAATAAGCCATTTGTAAAATTTTTTGACAGGAAGGTGGCGAATAAGGAGGTGCTTTGGGAAAGAAAACGCCGGCTGATTTTAAGATCAGGTCGTTTAAAACCGTGGAGCTCAAGGATGCAAAGACGGAGTTTCCGGTGGTAAACATATTGCGTTGTTGCCCTCCTCCTCCATTTTCTGGTATCCTTACACTCACGACACCATGAAAACTTTTACTGGAATCCCAGTATCCAATGGCATTGCGATAGGCAGGGCCTTTGTGTACGCTGGAAATACCCTGTCCGAAATTCCCCGTTACAGCGTTTCCGATGGGGACGTAGCCGCCGAATGGGAACGCCTGCAAACGGCTATTGCCAAAGCCGCAGGTGAGGTAAAATCCCTCCACGAACAGGCAAGCCGACAGTTGAGCAAGGAACAGGCCGACATATTCCAGGCCCACCTTCTAATGCTGGAAGACGCCGCATTTTTCGAGGAAATAGGGGACAAACTAAAAGAAACCCTGCGCAACATAGAATGGGTCGTCCAGGATATGTGCCAGGATATGTGCCAAAAACTGATGAAGTTGCCGGATCCTTCCTTGCAGGAACGGGCCGCCGACATCGCCGACGTTTCCCGTAGGGTCATAGACTGCCTGCTGTTCGTGGATCGTGGGCCTTCCCCCCTCGCCAATCTGGACGAGGACACCATCATAGTGGCCAAGGACCTTATGCCCTCCGACACGCTTGTTCTGGACAAGGCACGGGTAAAAGGCATAGCCTTGGACGAAGGCGGAAAAACCAGCCATACGGCCATTATTGCCCGTGCCTTCGGCATACCGGCGGTGCTTGGGCTTTCCAGCCTTTCCAAGGAACTTAAAAGCGGCGAAACGCTTGTGCTGAACGGTTCATCGGGGCTGGTGATCGTCAATCCGGATATAGAGACTCTAGAGATGCAGGAAAGTGCGCAGGAACTGGAACGAGAGCGAGCCGGCAGGCTTAACGCACTGAGGGAATTCCCTGCGGAAACAAGGGACGGTCATCGGGTGGCGCTCTTGGCGAACATCGGCTTGCCGGAAGAGGCCGAAACCCTGCTTGACTACGGGGCGGAGGGCGTTGGCCTTTACCGCTCGGAATTTCTTTTCATGTCGGGCAAGTCGGCTGGCGAGGAGGCCCAGTACGAGGCCTACAGTCGAGTGCTAAAGCTAATGGGGAAAAGACCCGTCACGATCAGGACGATGGACGTGGGCGGCGACAAGCTTACCTCGGAGTTGCAGGCCCTGGGCGAAAAAAATCCCCTGCTCGGCTGGCGAGCGATACGCATCTCCCTTGCCAACCCCGAACTGTTCAAGGTGCAGCTTAGGGCAATGCTGAGGGCAAGCGTCCACGGCAATCTGCGGATCATGTTCCCCATGATCTGTTGCGTCGAGGAAGTTGAACAGGCCCGTGCCCTGCTCGACGAGGCCAGTGCCGAATGCAGGCAGAAAAACCAGCCTTTTGCCGATGACATCGAAGTCGGCATAATGATCGAAGTCCCGGCGGCGGCGATAAGTGCCGACATTCTAGCCGAGGAATCGGATTTTTTATCGTTGGGAACCAACGACCTTATACAGTACAGCCTGGCCGTGGACAGGGGGAACGAGAAAGTACATTACCTTAGCGACTCGCATCACCCTGCCGTGTTGCGGCTTATCAAGCAAACCATCGATGTTGCTCACAAAAGGGGAATCAAGGCCTCCGTGTGCGGCGAACTTGCCGGCGATCCTTCGGCAACGGCAATACTGCTTGGCCTGGGTCTTGAGCAATTCAGCATGAACGCCCCTTCCATTCCACGGATCAAGGAAATTATACGGGGAACAAGTTTTGAATCGTGCAAGGCACTTGCCGCCAAAGCCTTGCAAGGGCGTTCCGTTGCCGAGGTACGTGCCGTGGTGAATGCATGGATGGCGGAAAATTTCCCAGGGTGTGAAAGCACCGGGTAGTGCGCCAAATTAAGGAAAACATGGAATTTGACATCGACAAAAAATACTGCAACCTTCCCACGGTGGTTCTTGCGGGCCGCCCCAACGTGGGGAAATCCACCCTCTTTAACCGCCTGCTCCGCAGACGCAGGGCAATCACCGATCCCACGCCGGGGGTCACACGGGATCCAGTGGAAATGGACGGTTTTATCGAAGGCAAACCTGTCAAGCTTATTGACACAGGCGGTTTCAAGTTGGATAGATCTGGGGGGGGGGTAGAAAGGCGGCAAACACAGATACTATCGATGATCTGGTATTGGAAAAAACGTTATACACAATCAAAAAAGCCAGCCTTGTGATCCTGCTGTTGGAGGCAGGCGAGATAACCAGCGAGGACGAGGAGTTCATCGACCTTTTGCGTCCCTACCGACAGCGGCTTGTCGTTGCGGTGAACAAGACCGAAGGCGGCAGACGTGAAGCGGACTCGTGGAACCTTCTGTCCTATGGTTTTGAAAAGGTTTTCATGATCTCCGCCGAGCATGGCGACAACGTGGGTGATCTTGAAGCGGAGATTATAAGCCGCCTTGACTTTTCCGACGTGGAGGAACTGCTCGAAGAAACCAGGCCAATCCGTATCGCACTGCTGGGAAAACCCAACACCGGTAAATCCACGCTTTCAAACCGGCTTACCTCGTCGAACGCTTCCATCGTGAGCGACATTCCAGGAACCACCAGGGACGTGGTTGAGGGGAGCTTTCGCTGGAAGTCCCACGGGGGAATCCCACGGGATTTCGTGCTTCTCGATACCGCAGGCATACGCCGCAGGGCCAAAATTACCGAGAACATCGAATACTATTCCGTGAACCGTGCCATTAAAACGATCAACGAAGCGGATGTTGTAATTCTATTGATAGACGCACAGGAAGGGCTTACCGACCAGGACAAGAAAATCACGGCGCTGGCCCACGAGAAGGGCCGGGGGATTATCATGGCGTTGAACAAATGGGACACCATGCCGGGCGTAAAAAACATGTTTGAGGCCGCCGCCGATAGGATCCGCTATTTCTTTGGCCAGATGGAATTTGCCCCGATACTCCCTCTCAGCGCAAAAGACGGCACCGGTGTTGACAAACTTCTTTCCACGGTTGTCACCCTGTATAGCCAGTTAAACACGCAGATTGAAACAGGCCGACTAAACCAGGCCGTCCGACGATGGCTGGAGGAGACCCCTCCCCCTTCTGGCCCACGCACTCGCTTTAACGTAAAATATGCTGTGCAGGTTTCCACCAATCCGGTGAACTTTGTTTTTTTTACCTCACGCACCAATGTGGTCGGCGATGCATACGTTGCATACCTGCGAAACAGGATTCGGAAAGACCTGGGATTTCATTCCATTCCCGTTGATATCAAAATTCGACCATCGGGAAAGCAGCGAGAAAAGAAAAAGAGCAACGGGTAGGAAATGCTACAAACGTTTTTTCCCCAGGTTAAACGACGCCACGCACCCCAGGGAAAACGTTACTATTCCTATCACGATAATAAGCGGCGAGATGCCGCTTCTGTAAACCATTGGCTCAAAAAACAGAACAACCAGCGAGGCCGACATAAGGCCTAGAATGACAGAATACACGGGCTTTTGATGTTTTTCCAGAAGCTTTTCGATTAGCCTTATCATGGAAAGGCCGCCGACGATTATCCCCAGGGCAAGGGGGCCAAGCACCTTTAGTATGTCCAGCATAAGTTCGGTGTTCGTAATGTCGGTAAGCAGAAACCTTAGCGACGAAACCGAAAAGATGACAAGCGGATATATGTCCAGGAGCAAAAGCAGGAATGAGCCGCTGACACCAGGAATGACCAATGCCGCCGCCGCCAGAATTCCTGCAAAGAAAATAAAAAGCATGAAAGGAACGTTTATGGTGGCGATAACTTCGGCAGGATCCGTGACGGATTCGCCACGTAGGGTCGTCATGAGCAACAACACCGGGAGCGGAAGAATTATAAGCAGAATTTCCCTTATGCCAAGTTTGCGCCCGTCCTCCCTTACTTTGGAAAAAATGTGCGGAATGATGCCAGCTATAAGCCCCATGAAAAACAGCATAATCGGAAAGGAATGGTGCTCCAAAAGGAAATTTACAACCGAGCTGAACAACAGTATTCCGAAAGCGGTGCCCAGCGCAAGGGGAACCAAAAACTGCAAATGTTTTTTGTAATCCTCACGAAAGTGGTTTATGGCCCTAATCAGGTCGAAATAGAATCCCAATATGATGGCGATGGTGCCACCGCTTATGCTGGGCACGGTTTGGATCACCCCAAATACCAGCCCGTTGGCAAAGTTTCGAATAATTTTTAACATTTACATCCTACCCGTTACTCACCGCCGCCATCGGCCAATTCCTTTTTTACTTCCTCCAGCCTTTTCGAAAGGGTATCGATGGTTCGCTCCAGACGTTCCTTCTCCTTTGCAAGCCTGGACAGGGGATCCTCGTCTTTCGTTTTTTTCAGGATGGCCGTTTTTACCGTGTCGGGGCTTTTGCCTTTCAACAGGGCAGTTTCGGCGGCTTTGCGGTCGTCGCCGTTGCGGATACCTGCGATAAAACGCATGTTATCGGCACCCGTTTCGGGGTTAAGGTCGTAGTTGAAAACCTTAATCGCAATATTGGCCGCACTTCGGGGAATGCGCAGCATACGGTCAACGTAATCCTCAAAACGCACTCCGATAGTGGCACAAAGTTCGTGGGCATGAAGCAATTGTTTGCCCATCTCCTTGAGCAAGGTGCCGTTTTCGAACAGGTACTTTTGCCGAATATTTTCGGTAAGCTCGGCAAGCTCGGGCGAGCCGGCAAAAACATCTCGATATATTTTCTTCGATTCGGCTTTTTCCAACAAAGCATGAAAAATAGCCCAAAATTCCGACGTATGCGCTCTAGCCGGAAGTTTGCCACCCTTCGAACAGGAATGAAGGTGATGGGCATATTCGTGGATCGCCGTATACAAAAGCATATTGTCGGCGGTTGCCTTGTCCTCATGGCTAAAGTTGCGGTTGTGGATGATGATCTCTCGACTGTCTGGTTTATACAGGCCGTTTACCTTACGGCTTTTCTTGCCCGAAAAGACAAGGGTAAATTCCAGCGGAGCGTCCTCGATTGAAAGCAGTTTTTCCTTTACCTGATCCTGGTTCATAGGAAAACCCTACATTAAAGCGCCGATTTTTTCTAGGGCCAGTACGGCAGCCGCAACACAGGCGGTTTCGGTACGAAGGGCACGGCTTCCCAGGGATAGGCGCAGGAAACCCGACGATTCGAACAGATCCCGTTCACGGTCGGACCAGCCTCGCTCCGAGCCGACTGCCAGTACCATCCTGCCTCTTTCGCCGTCCTTCCAGGGCACGGTTATTTGGGACATACTACCTGTAGGCCGTATGTTATCTGCCGCAACAAGAAGGCTTTCGCTGATTTCATCGTTTTCCCAGCCACGCTCGCCCAACCATTGATCCAAGCTGGCATAGGTATGAAGCGCAGGAATGGTAACGTCACGTGACTGTACCGCACCCTCGACGAGGGCCATACGTGCACCTCCATCGTCCAGAAGCTTGGTGTCACGGTAGCTTTTCTCTCCAAGATCCGTACCGACAAGATCGATTGCCTCAACCCCAAGGCTCGAAAGATCACGAAAAAGGCGGCGTATTTGTATTGGACGTGGAAACCCTACGGCAATGCGAATCGGCAGACGTTGAGGTGGGGGAGTATGTATGTCCAGGGAAAAACCAAGCGAGCCGTCCATATTGGTCTTTTCGATCCTGCCCTTACCAAGGCCAACTTCGAGTATGCCAGCATCAAAGTCGTCGCCTTCCTTCTTGTGTAGCACTTTTAGCAAATGAATGGTTCGGTCATCCCGTTTGGGAAGAGCCTTGCCAAGTTCATGCGCTTCGAAAAGGATCAGGTTCATGATAATACTTGGTGTATATCGTTCAAAGTGTCTTGCACGTCATTGCCAACCTTTACTTTATAGTGGCAAAGGCTTTCATATATGGGCTGCCTTTGCCGGTACATGGCCTGCAAATCCACGGAAAGAGGGCGGCCTGCGGTTGCAAGGCTGTTCAGTTCCCGTTCCAGAAAAACAATGATACCATTCTGTAGAAGCGCATCTCTGTTTTTTTTTGCAAGAACACTACCGCCACCAGTCGCAATCACCTGATGCGTCTTTGCGGCCACCTGTGTGATTACGTAGCGTTCCAGTACCCGAAAAAAAGGCTCCCCATCTTCACGGATGATGTCCTTGGTTTTCCTGCCAGTGTTCGCCTCGATTATAAGATCCGTATCCACAAAATCCATGTCAAGAAGTTTGGCCAGCTTCTTGCCCGTGGTTGTCTTACCGCATCCTGGCATACCGATTAGAACGATGTTCAAAAAAAGCTTTTCCGTCTTCGTTAATACTTCGGAAATTCGCATGTTATCGGCCTGTTCGTTCGGCTCGATGCCAAAGAACAGGTTGTGCGCAGACAAGGCCTGTGCTACAAGCATGGCAAGACCGTTTGCCGTGTTTATGCCAAGCTCCCTTGCATCCAGCATTAGCCTTGTTCGCAAAGGGTTATAAACAACGTCGATTACCGCGGAAAGGTTCGTGAAGCAACTTAATGAAACGGGGGACTGTCCATTGTTCGGAAACATACCCACAGGGGTGGTGTTGACAAGCACGTCGCTGTCCGCATGACGGTCGAGGTTTCCGTAATTGTTCTCTCCGTTTCGTGACACAATGACAACTTCCCTTGCATTGTTGTCGTGTGCGACACAGGCGGCGGTTTTCGAGGTGCCGCCACTTCCAAGAATCAGGACCTTTTTCCCCCCGAAAGTAATGTTTGCACTTTTTGCCATGTAGGAAAAGCCGAAATAGTCGGTGTTGTACCCGTAAAGCCTTCCATCCTTGTTGACGACCGTGTTTACACAGCCGATTTTTTTTGCGGCATCGTCCAACACGCAATAGGGCATTACCGTTTCCTTGTAGGGAATGGTAACATTAATCCCCTGGAAATCGGCTTTACGCATAAAGCCTTCGACGGCATCCGGCGAGATCTCCTTTAACTCGTACTCACGGTTGCCCAGAAAACCATGTATGCCTTTCGAGTAACTGTGCGACAGGGTTTTTCCTATCAAGCCGTACTTCATGTTTCAGCCATGTTTACGTTTCGGAATAACAACCGAGGAACACGAACTTTTCCTTTCCAGCTTCAAGGTCGGAAAACAAATTGAAAATGGCATCGTCATAAACGGAAACATCGAAGTCAAAAAAGAACATGGCCTCAGAATCCTTGCTTGGCAGAACCCTGCTTTCAAGTTTTGTCATGTTAATGCCAAGCGCCGCAAACTTTGCGATAAGCTGATAAAGCGAACCTGGACGGTGCGGCACGGTCATCATAAGGCTTATCTTCCTTGCCCCGGGGTAGATTTCCAGCCGCTTGGAAATGCAAATGAATTTTGTGTAGTTGTTGACACTGTTCTGAATGTCCTCGTCAAGTATGTCCAGGTTGTAAAGCTCGGCGCATTGAATCGAGGATATAGCCGCCACGTCTTTTGCATCCCCTTCGGATATCATTTTTGCGGCTATCGCCGTGTTTTCGCAAGCCTCGAGCGAAACGTTCATGGTTTTTAGGAATTCACTGCATTGCCCCAGGGCCTGTTCGTGCGAATAGATTTTTCGGATGTCCTTGATTTTCACACCGGGCTTGGCAAGCAGAACATGATTGATCTTCAGCTTCACGCTCTGGACGATGGAAAACCTGTACTTTTTCATCAGGTCGTAGATGTCGGTAACCGAACCGTGAAGATTGTTTTCGATGGGAAGGATGCCGTACTGGCAAAGGCCCTTGTCCACGGCCCCAAAAACGCCTTCAAAGTTATTGAAATACATAATCGAAGGTCGCTCAAACAGCCTTTCGCAAGCCGTGGTTGAATTTGCGCCCTCCGTACCTTGGCATGCAACAACCGCACTTTTCGGGAAAAGCGAGGGCGTGTTCTCCAAAGCGGAACGTATTTCGGCAGAAACCTTGGACGGAGCGCACAGCAACTTTGCCTGGTGGGAACGGGACAAGTCAAAAATCGCCGTAAACAGAGTTTTGGTATAACCGGCTATGGCATCCGATTTGCCTTCCGTCACACGACTTATAATCTCACGCTCCCTTGCGGTATCAAGAACAGGCAGATTCGCTTCTTTCTTCTTGGCCGCAATTCCTTCAACGAGCGAGAGTCTTTCCGCAAAAAGCCGGACAAGCTCGTCGTCGATTTTGTCGATCTGGGTTCTAATGTCACCAATCATTGTGTCACACTCCTTCCAAAGCTATGTCGAATATAATAACCGCTGTCGCTGCGATTACGCAAGGTACCGCACGGGGAACAATGCACGGGTCATGCCTGCCTTTTACGTTCAAGGTTACGTCCTGCCCGGTAACCAGATTGACCGACTCTTGCGGCACGGAAATGGACGGCGTGGGCTTGAAAGCCGTCCTGAATATAATGGGCATACCGTTGGAAATACCGCCCAAAATCCCACCGGAATTGTTGGTCTTTGTCCTCACCTTACCCTGATCCATGTAGAAGGGATCGTTGTACTTACTGCCCCTCATCCTTGCCGCCTCAAAACCTGCGCCGAACTCAACGCCCTTTACCGCAGGAATTGCAAACATGCCGTATGCAAGGCGGCTCTCGATATTGTCGAAAATAGGTTCGCCCAATCCAGCAGGCAGGCCCCACACGCCACATTCGACAATGCCACCCACCGAATCGCCTTCGGCCGCCGCCGCCTCTATCACACGTATCATCTTGTCGGTGGCATCGCCGTTAACCGTCGGGAAATCGTGGCTAACGGGAAAACCGTTGAAAGGTTCGTCCAAAACATCCCCGATAGAATGAATGTGCGCATCGATTGTAATGCCCCTACGCTCCAGCAATTGCAGGCACACCGCCCCGGCAAAACACAAGGGCAGGGTAAGCCGCCCCGAAAAGTGCCCCCCCCCACTCACGTCGTTATGCCCGGAATGTTTGACAAAGGCAGTGTAGTCCGCATGAGAGGGGCGTGGTACGGAATGCAGTTCGTCATAGTCAGAACCGCGTGTATTGGTATTTTCAAAAATCGCACACAGAGGTGCCCCACAGGTTTTATCGCCGACAAGGCCGCTCAGTATCTTGGGCACATCGGGTTCGGCACGTTTCGTCGAATAAGTGTTTCTCCCCCCCATGCGCCGCCGCAGAAAATCATTGACACTCCCCAGATCGATTTTCTCGCCTGCTGGCAAGCCGTCCATCACGACACCCAGGCCATGCGAATGGGATTGCCCGAAAAGCTGAACCTTCAGCTTGTTTCCCAGGCTAGACGACATCGATGACGCCCCCAAGCGTTTTTAGGTTTCCGAAAAAGGATGGATACGACTTGTTGACCGCACCAAAGCCTTTGATGACAACGGGTTTTTCGCAGGCACAGGCCGCCGTCGCCGCAGCCATGACGATCCTATGGTCGCCCGCACCATCGACAATGCCCCCCTGCAATTTTCTTTTCCCACGGATAACCAGACCATCATCCGTGGTATGAACATCGGCACCCAGGCTGGAAAGCATATGGTACGTGCTGTGAATCCTGTCGCTTTCCTTTAGCCGTAGACGCTGTGCATTGAATATCCTTGTGGTGCCTTCGGACACTGCCGCAATAACGGAAAGTGTCGGAACCAAATCGGGAATATGCGCTGCGTCGATGTTGATACCTCGCAGGACTCCCGGCCTAGCCGTGGTAAGGGTACCACCCTCCGCCTTTGCCCCAAAGCTATTGAGAATCTCGATAATTTTTTTGTCACCCTGTTCCGAGATCATGGAAAGCCCTCGCAACGATATATCACCGCCACGATGGAGGTGGCCCAGCGCACCCATGCACAGAAAAAACGCCGCATTGGACCAGTCGCTTTCCGCCGTCGCAAAACCAGGCGAATCGTACCGCCGGTTCCCGTTTATACGGAAGACGTGAGACTCCATAACGGGGTCTGGGGGAGATCCATCCAGGTTTTCCGAAGAATCCTGAGGGGGGGGGGGGGGGGGATCTTTTTTTTCCACCGCTATCCCGAACAGCGAAAGAACCTCGATGGTCATCTCCACGTATCCCTCAGACTCAAGCGGCGTAGTGACAGTGATGGTACTGCCCTCGCCCAACAGAGGGAGTACAAACAAAAGACCGGAAATGAACTGCGACGAAATATTGCCTGCAATTTGGAAGTTGCCGGATTTTATCCTTCCGGTGACGGTCATGGGAAGCTGGTCGCTGTCAAATTTGCAACCCACGTTTGTCAAAGCATCGCAGAGCGGGGCAAAGGGACGCCGTGGAAGCCTGCCCTCGCCCGTGAGTGTAAAACTGTCAAAAAAGTGGGCGGCAAGCGGCAGCACGAACCTTGCCGTGGATCCGCTTTCGCCGCACTGAAGGATTACGGAAGACTCACGCTTTTCCATTATCGGCGTTACGATCAGTGCCGTCCTTTCGGTTTTAATCGAACTGCCCATTGCTTCAAGACAGCGAATCGTGGCGGCAATATCATCGGACATGCCGTTAAAGTTTATGCTGGTTTCCTTTTCGGCCAAGGCAGAACAAATAAGCAGGCGATGTACGAACGCCTTGGAGGAAACCGCATCCAAGGTACCGGACAATCGTGATGGTGTAATTCGTATATCCATTACGCATTTACTCCTATTTCAATAAAATTTTCCAGGTGCGAGACGGGGAACTCTTGAAGTTCGGCGTGTCCCACTTTCTTTGGTATTACCAGTGTGATAGTACCCCCCGAACGTTTCTTGTCCCGCAGGGCCGCATCGGCAAGTTCCTTTGCGGAATATTCGCAAGAAACGGGGAGAGCCAAACGTTCCAATGTTTTCGTCAATTCGTCCAAGCACGCCGATTCCGTCAAGCCGCTTTTTTCGCTCGCCCTGGTGATCACCGTCATTCCTATTGCGACCGCACTTCCGTGCGATACACGATATTCGCTGAGAGCTTCTATCGCATGACCGACAGTATGGCCAAAGTTTAGCAACATCCGGGTACCCGTGTCAAACTCGTCCTGTTCGACTATGCCAGCTTTTATCGCAATGTTTCTTCGGCAGATTTCGGAGATGGAAAGCTCGCCCAGGTTTAACAGCATGTCCTTGTCGGCGATCATCCCGTGCTTGACAACCTCGGCCATGCCGTCGGCGTAGACGGCTTTTGGCAGGGTGGCAAAGGTACCCGTGTCGCAGAACACGGCCAGCGGCTGGTGAAACGCCCCGACAAGGTTTTTACCTTCGGGCAAGTCAACGCCGGTCTTGCCGCCCACCGATGAATCCACCGCCGCCAAAACCGTGGTGGGCAATTGCATGAAACCTATGCCACGAAGATAAATCGCGGCGACAAAACCGGTAATGTCGCCGACAACCCCCCCCCCCAGTGCTACGAGAATGTCCTGCCTTGTTATGCTTTGATCCACAAGAAAACGAAGCAGTCTTGTGACGACATCCATTCGTTTGGAGCTTTCGCCGTTATCCACGATATAGCCGCTAACCTTATAGCCGCTTTCGACAAAACTTTTTATAACGGCATCCCCGTACAGGGGAAACACCTTATCGTCACTTACAACTACCACCCTGCACGGTTTCTTTACATCCAGTGCGAGTTTTCCGAAATTCAGATTCTCGCCAACCACGACAGGATACCTGCCGGACTGCGTGTTGACAAACATTTTTTCAACCATAAAAATTCCCCCCCTGCCCTAAGGCTTCTAACTACTCCCCATACCTTTTCGAATTGCCTCAATCTTTATGCTCAATTTGCGGAACGTTTCTGGCGTAATGGACTGCTGACCATCGCACCAGGCGGCGGTCGGATTGTTGTGAACCTCGATTATAAGCCCGTCCGCACCTGCCGCAACCGCAGCCAAGGACATGGTCTCTACATATTTCGCATGGCCTGTTGAATGGGACGGATCCACGATGATCGGCAGATGCGACAGTTCCTTTACGACCGGAATTGCCGACAAGTCCAGCGTGTTTCTCGTCGCCGTCTCGAAGGTGCGAATTCCCCTTTCGCAAAGAATCACGTCGCCGTTTCCGCCAGCCATGACATACTCCGCACTCATCAGCCATTCCTCGATTGTGTTCGATAGCCCCCTTTTAAGAAGGATGGGCTTCTTAACCTTTCCAAGTTCCTTCAACAGCTGGAAGTTCTGCATGTTACGCGCACCTACCTGAATCACGTCGATGTCGTCGAACAGCGAAAGCTGCGACAGATCCATGATCTCAGTCACGATGGGAAGCCCAGTTTCGGCTCTTGCCTTTAGCAGCAACTCCAGGCCGTCGCCGCCAAGCCCCTGGAAGGAGTACGGGGAAGTCCGAGGCTTGAACGCACCGCCACGTAGCATCTTAGCCCCTATGGACTGGATGTCACGGGCAATCCCACAGATCTGCTCCTCGGTCTCCACGGAGCACGGGCCGGCGATCATGCAAAAGTGGCCGCCCCCGATTTTTACGCCCCCGGATCCGACTTCCACTATGGTGTCCAGAGGATGGTACTTTCGGTTCGCCGCCTTGTAAGGCTCATGGATACGCTTGACGGATTCCACGATTCCCATGGCCCCAATCAGATCCATATCCACCATTGTCGTATCGCCTACAAGCCCGATAATCTTGCCGTGCAGCCCATCGCTTTCATGCAGTTCCAGGTTCATGTTTCTTAGCCAGGCGGTCAGGTTTTCGTACTGCTTTTCGTCCGGATTCGGCTTTAACACTATAATCATGGCGCATTACCCCTTGGAGTTTTATTGTAAAGGCTCCCGTAAGACTGGCTGGTTTGAAAAGAGCCTTTGTAGCGTCCGCGGCACTCTGCTAGGGCTAAAACCCTTACGCTGTTATTCGCGTACCGCGCGTTTTCTGGTGCTGGAGCGTGTTGCATTTCCTCATCCTCGCTCCTACGGAGCGTGTTGTCTAACTCCCTTTCCTGATGTACAAAGGTATCGATGCCGTTTCCTTGTCGTCGATGAACAGGGTGAAGTTAACCACTCCGGGACTCTTGAAATACAGGTTCCCGATGGTAAACACAAGGTGAGAAACGGCGGTGGCATTGCCGACCCCTTTGACATCGAGACTGCCCGAAATCGGCTCCATGCTCATTTCCCCGTTAAGATCGCGGGTCTCGATGCGGAAAGAATGTGTGGCAAATTCCCACAAGTCAAAACGTATACGTATAACGACTGAAAGCTGAGGGTGCGTACAGGGGAAGTTGCGGGAAATAATGGTGTCGAAGGTTCCCACGATGGTTAATTTGCCCCCGTTTTCCTGGGCAAAATCGCAAAAGGTAAAAAGCTCTATCTTCATAGGCTACCTTCCCGCCCTTACGGGCATTTTTTGCGGTTTTTGGTTCATATGGTATAGTTTAGAAACTTTCGCCCCGTTTGTCCATTGACTTGGAAACATTCCTGCCCTGTGCAATGCGAACCTTGAAAAACCCACACAAACACCGTATAATGAATTATCCGATGGCATGGGTACAGCAGCTTTTAACCGTTTACGATTTCCTCCGTCCTATCCTGGACGTGGCGTTGCTCGCCTTCCTTCTATATAAAGGCTACGAACTCCTCGCAAAAACGCAGGCCATTCAGCTTATCAAGGGAGCGGGGTTTCTGGCCCTGGTCTACGGCATCGCCTATCTATTCAGGCTTACCACGCTGCAGTGGGTGCTTAACGTGCTTGCACCGGGGCTGTTCATCGCCGTCGTCATCGTATTTCAGCCGGAGCTTCGTAAGATAATCATGCATCTAGGGCAGGGGGAATTTTTCCGCCCCAACGCCAAGCCCAACATGGGCCAGGTGGAGGCGGTACTTACCGCCGCGGAAAGGCTTTCCCGTCAGCGCAGGGGGATGCTGGTGGTTTTTTCCCGAAGAATTAACATCAAGAACGTCATCGAAACGGGGACAAGGATAAACGGCGAGATTTCATCCAGCCTGATTGTCGCCCTCTTCGAATTCGATGGCCCACTCCACGACGGGGCGGCCATCATACAAAACGGCAGGATAATCTCGGCCGGCTGCTTCCTGCCGCTTTCGGAACAGCAGGACATCCAGAAGAGTTTCGGCGCACGACACCGGGCAAGCCTGGGAATGTCCGAGCAGTCCGACGCGGTGACACTGGTGGTTTCCGAGGAAACCGGGGCTATCTCCATCGCCTTCGACTCCAGGCTCTATTACGACCTTTCGCTTGTGGAAGCTTCCCGTAAGCTGCGGGAGCTTTTGGACAAGGACAGCCGTAGAACCGCGGATCGGGAGCCTTCCCCATTCAAGACGTTCCCCGTGGACGGGAGGAAAGATGTTCTGGTTGAAAGGTAGAAAGCTGCTCTTTAGGCTAATCGACAACTGGCCTGCCAAGGTGCTGTCCGTGGCCCTTGCCCTCATCCTGGTCGTGTTTTACAGGGTGAGCACCCTCTCGACTCGTGCCCTAACCGTCCCCTTGACGGTCGAGACCAGCCATGCGCTTATTCCGGCAAGCCCCGTCCCCAACAACGTCCGGGTAACCCTACGCGGCGAGGACGACAGTGTAAGGTTGATTTCCGACGACGACATCGAGGCCTTCATCGACCTGTCCAGGCACGAATTCGAGGGCTGGTACCGCTCCCCGGTGCAGATACGCAGAAGGGGGCTTGCGCTGGAGGTGGAACCGCTGGAGATATCCGTCAATCCCCTGGAAATATCGGTAAGGCTCGATCGCAGGATAAACATGATTCTTCCGCTTATCGTGCCGGTACAGGGAAGCGTGGCCTCCGGCTTCGACCTTGTGTCCCATTCGATATCACCTGCGGAAATTTACGTGTCGGGGCCTCTCAGCATTCTGGGGGATCTTACGGAGCTTACGACCACCCCCATAAACCTTGAGGGCAGAAGCAGCGATTTTAGGGTGGCGGTGAACGTGGTGAACCCGAACCCCCTCCTTTCTATGAGGGGGCACGAGCTTGTCGAATTTCAGGGCGTTGTTCGCCAGGCGGTGCCGGTGCGCACGATAGACGACATCCCGATTGTTCTTGCCGGGCTGGCTCCCGGGCTGGTCGCCGAATGGGGCGGCAGGACGGGAACCGTGCGGATCGAGGGAAGCTGGGATCGGATTGACGCTTTCAGCCCCGCCCCGGGCTTCCTTTCCGTTGACGTTTCCGAGGTTGTCGAGCCAGGAACCTATGCCCTGTCGGTCATGGTGGACTTGCCGGCTGGCTTTACCCTTATAAGGCAGGAGCCGGAAACCCTTACCCTTGTCGTCACCCCCTATTATTACACGTATGAGATGGGGGACATGGATGAGTTCGCCCCGGAATATGGACAGGGTGGCATTCCCTACGAAGGGAGCGCCCTGCCTTGATTACCGGCATAGGGGTGGACATGGTTCGGGTACAGCGCATGGATCGCTGGCGCAACGTGCCGGGCCTTCTGGAGCGATACTTCCACGACGAGGAACTTTTCGCCTCCCTTGCCAAGGGGTACGGCGCAAGCCTTTCGCTGGCGGCCCGTTTCGCCGCAAAGGAGGCGTTTGGCAAGGCGCTTGGCACGGGGCTTGCAGGAATCGTATTAAAGGATATTATGGTAGTAAACAACAGCAAAGGAAAGCCCGAGATTCGGGTTTTCGGAACTGCGCGCGCGGCCCTGGACGAAAATGGGGCAAACCGTACGCACCTGTCCATTACCCATGAACGGGATAGCGCGGTCGCCATGGTGGTTCTGGAATCGCTGCATCTGGATACAGGAGAAAGGGGGCCATGAAAGAAGAACGTGAACTTAAGATATCCTTCATGAAGAAGGATGTTACCGTATGTCCCGTCTGCAACGCAAACTTCCACAAAGAGGAACTGCGTGCCGGGGGCGGCAGGCTTATCGCCGGCGCCCTTACCGAGGAACTCCACCGGCTTTTCGAGCCATCTTCCAAATACGGCGACGTGTACCCTCTGGCTTACTATATAGTAGTCTGCCCGGAATGCTGGTTCGCCTCGACGGAAGCGGATTTTCCCTTGTTTCCCCAGGCACAAAAGAACCTCGCCTTTTCGGATCGCAGCCGCCGCAAGGCCGATACCCTTTTGGTTTTCCCCGAAACGGATTTTTCCGGGCCGAGAGGCCTTATGGAAGGCGCCGCCTCGCTGTACCTGGCCCTGCGCTGTTACGATTTTTACGGCAAGGAGTTTTCGCCCACGATTAAACGGGGCATTACTTCCATACGGACGGCGTGGCTTCTCGACGAGTTGCATAAGAAGCTACCCAAAGAGAACTACGACTGGCTGGCGCTTCTTTTTAGGAAAAAGGCCCAGTATTTTTACGGCGAGGCCCTGGCACGCGAGCAGACCGGGGCCGAGACAATGTCGGCGCTAAAAAACTTTGGCCCCGATCTTGACAAAAATTATGCCTACGAGGGAATGCTGTACCTCTGCGCCTATCTACGTTTCAAGTACGGCCCCCCAACAACGACCCTGGAGGAAAAAAGGCTTTCCCTGGAGGAGGCTCGCAGAACCATAGCCAAGCTTTTCGGCATGGGGAAAAAGTCCAAGGACAGGCCCGGGGCGTTCCTTGACATGGCCAGGAAGGTATACAATGCCATCCAAGCGGAGCTGGAAGAGGTGAAAGCACAGGAATCCGGTTGATGCGAACCGTAAAGCTGGTTCTTGCATACGACGGCACGGATTTCAACGGCTGGCAGAGGCAAAAGTTTTCTGAGGAAGCGGCGGCGGAACAAGGCAAGGCATCCCAGTCGAGGCGGCGCACGGTGCAGGAGTGTATCGAGGCGGCCCTGGCCCGTATGCACGAGCACCCAGTCGCCCTTACCGGGGCCGGGCGCACTGATTCCGGCGTACACGCCGCAGGGCAGGTTGCAGGTTTCCGCACGGACATCAAAAGCATCGAACCCGGGCGTTTCGTCCCTGCCCTGAACGCCATTTTGCCCAGGGACATACGGATTCTGGAAGCCTGCGAAGCCATCCCTGACTTTCACGCCCGTTTTGACGCGAAGACCAGAAGCTACCGTTACCATTTTGTCTGCGGACGGCAGGCGCTTCCCCACGAAAACCGCTATGCCCTGCAACTATGGCGCAGGCCACGCATCGACCTGTTGAACGCCTACTGCCGCCTGCTTCTGGGGGAAAGGGACTGTTCCGTTTTCGCAGCGGCAGGGGATTTGGCCCAATCCCGTTCCAGGTATATATCCCACGCCGTTTTCCTTGCGGAGGGTAATAGCCTTGTTTTCGAGATTACGGCCAACGCCTTTCTTTGGAAGATGGTGCGTTCCGTGGCAGGAACCTTCCTGCATTACGAGGAACGCAACACGCCGCCGGAGGTTCTACGGGAAGTTATCGCATCCAGCGACCGTGGGCTTGCCGGTCCTACCTTGCCGCCACAGGGACTTTTTTTGTGGAAAGTGGCTTATTATCGGTAGGGGCATTTCCACGGCCCCGACGGCCTGATAAAGCAGCTGAGCAAAGCCCTGATCGAGCGAGCGATGCAGGCGGAGCTGACCGAGCAGATCGGCTACGAAAAAAGCGAGGCCAGGGAAAAGCCAGCCGCAAGCCGCCGCAACGGGAAGTCCGTCAAAACGCTTCGGACGGACTAAGGGTCGATGGAGTCTGCTGAACCCTGACCGATTAAACTCCCAATTTCGCCGCCGCCTCGACAATCTGCTTTGCATCTTCCTTTACCTGGCCAGTGATATCGTTCACCTGCGCTATCGCCTGCATTATCTGCGTGCTGCCGGCACTTTGCTCCTCCATGGCGTTCAGGATGCCGCTCTCCTGATCCGCTACGGTCTTAACGCCGCCGTCTATCGCCTCGAACTTGGTCATTACGTTGTCCGTGGACTTGGTTATCTTGTCTATCGAACCCTTGATTTTTTTCAGCACCGTGCCAATGGTCTTGGACTGCCGGCTGGACGATTCGGCAAGCTTGCGGATTTCGTCGGCAACTACGGCGAAACCCCGACCCGATTCCCCGGCGTGCGCCGCCTCGATTGCGGCGTTCATCGAAAGAAGGTTCGTCTGGCTGGCGATGTTCTGCATCACCGAGTTGATCTCCAGCAGGGACTCGGATTCCCGTGCGATCTCTTTGAAGTCCGTAGCCACCTCGTTGAGGCCGGATTGCCCCACGGCGGCGGCCTCTTGCAGGTCTTTCACGTTCTGTGCGTTCCTGGAAAGGGTGCTGCTGACGGATCGGGTGTTTGCGATCATTTCCTCGATGGCTGCGGAGGATTCGGTGATGGCCGCAGATTGGGATTCAAGTTGTCCGTTTAGCTTGTCCATCATCACGTTCAGTCTGTTCTGAGCGGCTTGTTCCGCCTCCTTCGCCGCATACTCAGCCCGCAGGTCACGGCTGTAGCAAATGATTATTTTTTTGCCGCCAACGTCTATGGGCGTAGTAATTTCCTCGGTCGGCAGCGGTGTCCCATCGCTGCGCTGGTATATGTATTCGTAACGGGATTGCTTCCCCGTCCTGATCGCTTTCTGTATTTCCGTGGTGCTTTTATCTATAGAATCCGTGCCGTCTGGCTGGTTCTTTGGCACGTAACGCTCGAAGTTTGTTATAAACAGCATCTTGTCCTGTATGCCAAGTAAGTTTTCGGCTTCCTTATTCACGTCCATCATGTTGCCCTCTTCGTCTGCAATGATGCAGAGCATAGGCGAGGCATCCAGCACGGCCTGCATCCTTTCCTTAAGTGCGCTCTCCTGCTTCTGGAGCGCATGGGCTTGGCGTAAATCATTGTTGAACACCAATATGCGGCTCATGCCATAGACGGATGCCGCGGCAAGGGTAACCGCGCAGGGAAACTGCTCCATGCCCGGCCCCATCTGGTGCCACCACTCAAAGCTAGCCGTCCCGTTCTTAAAAGCCGTCTGTATGTACTGTCCAGCCACATCCATCGATCTCGTGCCGTCTGGCTGGAATTCTGGCAGGAAGTCGCCAAACAGTTTTTCAAAGTACTCCCGTTTGTTGGTTACCTTGAACATTTCCATGGCACGGTCGTTACAGAACAAGACGCTCCCTCTTTCATCGGTTATGGTGCAGTTCATTGGTACACCTTCCATGACAAGGTGCATCCCCTCCTCGTAGCTGCCCCTTTCCATTTTTTTGATTAAGCGCAGGCCAAGCTTTCCGCCGCATACAAAAATTCCAATAAGTAGGGGTACAAGGATGCCTATGGTGACCCCCATGCTCCGTACGCCCGTGCCAACGATAAGAAAAATCATACTGATAACTGCTATAGCCGTGATGCCCATAATCAGCTTGTTCATGTCCTGCCTGGCCTGCACTTGAAAGTGCAAGCTATCCATCTTGTTCATTTGTGTACCTCCGAAAATTTTTTAACGGCAACGCCGAATTTCTAAGACAAACGAGCTTTTGCAAAACCCTAGAAGCAACATTAGGAAAAACAAAACTCAAGCAACCCAGCCACAAGGACCGTGTACCTAAGCCGACGCCTTAGATTTAACCAATTTGCGCGAGATCCAAATATTCTATTGGTAGGGTATTGTGAAACCGACAAAGGGATGGAAATCACCGTTAGAAAAGCACCCTCTTTGCCTGCTGCGATCCGATTTTTAAATATTTAAGTTGCAGTCCTCCGATAGTTCGATATTCCTATCCACAAGCATAATATGTACGGTTAAAAATGTCAAACGAAAATTTTTTGCTCGATTTTCCAAATTTATGGCCCATTTTCTTAACGGTGTTTTACGAACTTACCCATCACCGCCGCAATGGTTTGTTGAAACAGGATCCCAGTAATCGTGGGTAATGCGACGGCTTCCGGAAAGAAAGTCACCGCAATGGTGGCAACTGCGCTGATGTTCTTCAGGCCGCCCAAAAAAAACAGGGTAACGTTTTTTTCAGGGCCGCACTTTGCGACAACGCCGGCAAGCCTTCCAAATAGGAACCCTCCCACCGAAAGCGAAATGCCAAGTGCGGCAACCTTCCAAACCATTGCATCGCCAAACCTAACCGTTCCCGCAATTGCCGATGAATTGGCGGCAATCACCAGCATAAGACATATTTTTGCAACCGGGGTCAAATACGGGCAAACCAGATTGGGTACCTTCCCCTTGCTGGTTTCGTTTACCGTAACGCCGATAATTGTGGGAAGTACTACCATAAAAACAAGGGACATGGCAATGCCACTCATGTCCATGGCGACCCTTGCGCCCATAAGAATGGAAAGGGTTCCAGGCACGACAAGAGGGGCAAGCAACGTGTCCAACAAAATCAGGGTGAGGCACAGGGCCTTGTCCCCTTTGTATATGCCTACCCAAATAAAACTCGCAACGGCCACAGGGCCAGAGAACAACAGGACAAAGCCTGTCACGGTGTCGGGATTGTTCCCAAAAAAAAGCGAGGAGGAAAACAGCGCAATCAAGGGCATCAACACACGGACGGCAACCAGGAAAAGGAAGATGGGAAGGGGGTTGCGAATGGTACTGCCAAATTCGGTAACCTTGAGTCTAAGGGCACCGGAAAGGGTCATTACCCCGAAAAGCCATGGAACCATGGGGCGCAGGTAAGTGAATACGTGAGGCAGGGTAAAGCCCAGTACAACGCCAAAGGGGAACAGCACGGGCATTAGCCGTTCAAGTGTTTTGTTTATGCTGTCCGCAATTTGCACCGATTTTGAAGACACTGTCGTCGTCCCTTATATTTTTTTTATTTTCCGCCGCTTCAGATTTTTGTACAGTAGCAGTAACACAAAAATAAAGAGGACGGTATAGACCACACTGCTACGGTAACCCCATGCAGGGCCAATTACCCGATTGGTAAGTCCCACCAGAAACTGCACGAAGGTATTTATTATGCCTGCAATCGCAATCATTGCACCGGCATAAATCGGCGCATCCTTGCCAAAAGTGACGATTGCCACCGCCATCAAGGTGGGCCAGAACAGGGCCACAAGGAAACCCAGTATGGGCAGCACGAAAATTCCCCTTGCCCCAAGGGAAAAGCCCACGACAAAAACCACAAGCGTAAGAACGGAAACGCCAAGAAGGCTACGGACATAGCCAATTTTTTCGACAATGGGGCCGCAGAGCAGACGGGCAAGGGTGAACAGCAGAAAAAACATCGAAAGAAAAGCCGCACCCTCGATCGTAGGATCGAAGCCGTAGACATCCTGGAAATACAAAGGCCCCCAGTTCGTGGTGTTCGCTTCGATAATTATGGCAATACCAAGGGTGAGGCCAAGAAGCCAGACCATGGGAGTCTTGAGCGCATCGAGAAAACTTTTGTGTTCGGTAACACCTTTGGTCGCTGTGTCGGATTCGCCGGTACTTTCCACTGTCGCTTCACGGTCGTCTTTGGGAAAACGGGCAAAGGCCGCTAAGGAAAAAAGCAACAGTACCAGGGGCAACGAAAAAAGGTACACGGTTCGCCAGCCGAACTCGGTGTTTCTTACGATAAAGCCTGCCACAGCCGGCGATATGATCGCCCCGATTCCGTAAAACGAATGAAGCAAATTCATTAACAAGGCCGCTTTTGTTACAAAGACCTTTGATGCCAATGCGTTCATTCCAATATCAAAAAAACCGAAGCCTGCAAAGATGGCAAACAGCGCAATGGTAACGGAAGAAAAGCTGGGCATGAAAGGCACCAGAATAAGTCCCAGGCAAATGGCCAAATACCCGGCAAAGACCGAAGGCTTGATCCCGAAACGCCCAAGGAATATTCCAGCGATGATATTGGAGACGACAAAGGCAAACGTAAGCATGGACACCATCAATCCTTGCTGCTCGAACGGGACGTTGAATTCATCCCTAATGAGCGGAAAGGAAACACCCCTGATGTTTTCGACCAGGCCGAACATAAGCATTGTGCCAAACAGTAAAACGAAGAGCAAAACACGCTGAAAATTTTTCACAAATATATCTCGCCGTTTATTGCAGTTTTTCCGCAATTAAGGTTTTCAGTTCCTTAAGTCCTATGCCGTCTCTCACGGAAACCGCAATGCATTCAGGGAATCGTCCGCTTTTTAAGAAACGGGCGAGCAGGGTATCCCTTTGCGCCTCGTCCAACATATCGATTTTGTTCAGCACGGTAACAACAGGAATTTCCCCCGCACCAAGTTCCCCAAGAACCGAAACAGTTGTCTGGAAGCACTCGTCTATACTGGGATCCGATACGTCAAGGACGTGTATCAAAAGGTTTGCATGGGAGGCTTCCTCCAGCGTTGACCTAAAGGCCTTGATCAGGGAATGGGGAAGCCGTCGGATAAAGCCCACGGTATCGGTAAGTAAGGCCGTCATTCCAGGGATTGGCTCGAAACGGCGAGTTGTGGCATCCAGCGTGGCAAAGAGTTTGTCCTCGACAAGAACGGAGGCACCGGTAAGCGCATTGAGTAGGCTGGACTTACCGGCGTTGGTGTAGCCGACAATTGCGCACACCGGCACCCTCTGGCGTTCCCTCTGCCGCCTCTGCACCTGCCGCTGTTTTATTACCTGCTCGATTTCCTTTTCCAGCCTGTGTATGCGCTGCTCGATCTTACGGCGATCCGTTTCCAGCAGGGTTTCGCCGGAGCCTTTCGTGCCGTAGCGTCCGCCCCTCTGCCTGGAAAGGTCGATGTATTTGTGGGTCAGCCGTGGCAGGTGGTAGTTTAGCTGGGCAAGCTGAACCTGCAAATCCGCTTCCCTAGTGGCGGCCCTTTCCGCAAATATTCTGATTATAAGTTCCTGCCGATCTATCACTGGTATTTCGGCTAGGATTTCCCAGTTTCGCTGTTGGGAGGGACTGGGTTCCCAGTCGAACACAAGGCAGTCCGCCTCAAGCTGCTTGGCCTTTTCGGCAAGTTCCTCGGCCTTTCCGGTTCCCATGCCGAACCTGGGGTTGCGTTCCCGTATGCGGATAATCTCGTGTCCGACAATTTCCAGTTCCAGGGTTTCGGCAAGTCCCCGTAGCTCCCTGCCTGCGTCTGTTTCCGTTCCCCCGTCGAACTCGTTTCCGTTCGTTTCGTCTACGACTGAGGCCGCAGCATTGGCCTCGCCCCGACGGCCCTTTTTGCCGTCGCTTAGACTGACCAGCAAGGCCCTTTTTGCCCGTTCTTCCGTTTCATGTAGTTTTTGCGCCATATGTATGAGTACTGATCATAGGGGGTTTTGGCTTTTTTATCAACTCACACGGGCCCTGTTTTCCCTCTCTTATACTGCCCTTTTTTCCAATACAGTATGGGCTGCCGCAAGTAGCCGGTTGTCCAGGTTGCTTCTCATTGTGTGCAGAAAAGCGTTCCGATCGGGTTCATGCTTTATGTGTATCCTTATCTTCTCGCCGTATTTTGCCTCGGAATAAAACTTTGCGTTTACCCTTTTCAGGACATACCTGTCCGTTATGTCTTCCGGTAGTGACTCGACCAGCCAGTGGTAATATTTGATGTTGTTTACATGTTTGTTACTGTCAACATCCGATTTATGGATATCGTATTCCAACTGGTGTTCCATGTCATCGTTTATGACTTTTATTGTATCCGCGTCAACTTCTCGAGATATCTCTCGGTTGACACCCCATTTCGATTTTATTTCATCGAAGATGGGAACCGGTTTTTTTCTTGCAATGTCGTAAAACACCCAAATGCCTTGCGCCTTTCCAATCACCCTCCCCGAACCATCGAAAATAATGTTTTCACGGTATCCCCTTACCAGAGTGTATTTCGATATCCATGTCCGTACCACAATGTGTTCCTTGTATCTTGGGTACCTTAGCATGTCGATGGTGCCGGAGACCAACACCCAACCTATGTTCTGTTTTTCAAGGCTATATAGACTGTAATCGATATCATAACAGTGTTCCGCCGCCGTTTCTTCCAGTAACGTCAAAATTGTCGTTGGCGAGATCGTTCCCTGTCTGTCCATTTCGAAATACCTGAGTTGGTATTTTTTGTCGAAGCAATTTTCCATATTTTCCCCACATCAATTTTGTGTTTATACAATAGAAGACACGGATTGCAGAGAGAGGGTTGCACGAAATTTAAGTGTTTTTTGGAACACGCAGAGGAAGTCAGAGACCCCTGGAAGAGCTGGGGGGCTTGAATTCGTGAACCGCTCAAAACAGTTGTCTGGGAGCCTAAATTGTGGGGGTTCGTATAGATCGTATCAATGGCCTGAGAAAGAGACGGAAGCAAAACTGCTGCGCAGCGAGCTGGAACGGCTCCATTCGATTTCCCTGTCGGTATTCTAGCCCCGATTTGTACCAGTACACGGCAATAGACGACTGTATGCGCTACAGGGTACTCCAAATCTACAAAAAACGTACCGCCGGCAACACGCTTGATTTTTTGGAAAGGGTGGTTGAGCAGCTGCGTTTCCGGTGCAGCGCATCCAGACCGACCGAGGGATGGAGTTTTTTGCGGAGGAGGTTCAACGCCGACTAATGGAATACGGCATAAAATTCCACTGGTTCAGACCCCACAGTTCCCTTGGGGGCAAAAGTCCCGACGAGCGCCGTCTTGAGCTCAGCCCGGTAACACCGTTTTGGGATGAGGTAAGGCGAACCTTTTCGACATCGCTCAGCTTGCAAGGTTTTTGGACTTCTTTCGTTCCGCTCCCAAATTAGATTGACGTGCCCTGTGATTTTCCCCATGTTGCTTTTTCCAGTCATTTTTGCGATAGTTATACCCAGCACGATATGTCTGACCAAATAATACCCATAGATCACATTCTACCCCCAAAGTTGCACCTGGTGGCGCTCATGGGCCGCCCGATTTTCCCAGGTATCTTTACCCCGATCATGATAGGAAACCCCGCCGACGTAAAAGTCGTCGAGGACGTAGTGGCCGGTAGCGGAATCGTAGGGCTTGTAATGCTGCGCAACGACACGGACACGCCCTCCATCGACGACCTGAACAGGGTGGGCACGGTGGCGAAAATCGTCAAGAAAATCAACCTCCCGGATGGGGGGATGAATATCTTCATATCAACGCTTAAGCGTTTTCGAATAAAGAAAACCCTGCATGCCAGCAACCCCATCGTTGCCGCTGTGGAGTACCTCGAGGACGAGGAGGACAACACCAGCGAGGTAAAGGCCCTGACCCGGGCCTTGATTTCCGAGATGAAGCAGATCTCCGAGAACAATCCCCTGTTTTCCGAGGAAATGCGCCTCAACATGATCAACATCGACCACCCGGGGAAGATTGCCGACTTCATCGCCAGCATTCTCAACATCGACAAGTCGGATCAGCAGAAGGTGCTGGAGATTGTCAACGTCCGCAAGCGCATGGAGCAGGTGCTGGTGTACATCAAGAAGGAGCAGGAACTCCTGCGCATCCAGAAGAAAATCCAGCGTGAGATAAACGAGAAAATAGAAAAATCCCAACGGGAGTATTTCCTGAAGGAGGAGCTTAAGGCAATCAAGGGCGAGCTGGGAATGACCACCGACGCCAAAAGCTCCGACTATCAGCGTTTTAGGGAAAAAATCGATTCGTTCAAGTTCGAGGGCGAGGTAAAGGACTCGGTCGAGCAGGAACTGGAAAAATTCAGCTTGATGGAACCGAACTCAGCCGAATTCATCGTGACACGCAATTACCTCGACATGATCGTAAGCCTCCCATGGAACGAGCCGGAGGCGGAGAATTTCAGCATGAGGACGGCGAGGGAGGTTCTGGAGGCGGATCACTACGGGCTTAGGGACGTAAAGAACCGTATCGTGGAATACCTTGCGGTGCTCAAGTTGCGCAGCGCATCCTCCAAAGGCAAGCCCTCGGCGGCTTCCGGCGAAACCGTGACCCCGTCGGGTTCCATCGTCTGCCTTGTCGGCCCCCCCGGGGTGGGCAAGACATCCGTGGGCCGCTCCATCGCCCGCGCCCTTGGCAGGAAGTTCTTCCGCTTTTCTGTGGGGGGCATGAGGGACGAGGCCGAGATCAAGGGCCACCGCCGCACCTACATTGGCGCAATGCCGGGCAAGATCATCCAGGGGCTTAAAATCGTCAAGACCAGGGATCCTGTGTTCATGATCGACGAGATTGACAAGATGGGGGCCAGCTTCCAGGGCGACCCCGCCAGCGCCCTCCTGGAGGTGCTGGATCCCGAGCAGAATTCCTCGTTCAGGGATCACTACCTGGATCTCCCCTTCGACATATCCCGTATTTTCTTCATCGTCACGGCGAACACGCTGGACACGATTCCAGCCCCGCTCTTGGATCGCATGGAGGTCATACAGCTTCCAGGCTATATCGACACGGAAAAGCTGGAGATAGCCAAACGCTACCTGATTCCCAAGAGTCTGGAGAAGAACGGCCTAAGGAAAAAGCAGGTGAAGTACACCAAGGACAGCCTGCTGCACATCGCCAACGCCTACGCACGGGAGGCCGGGGTAAGGAATTTCGAGAAAAACCTGGACAAGATACACCGCAAGCTTGCCAAGCATATTGTCGAGGGCGTGGAGGACGGGGCAAATAAAACCGAGGTGGAAACCCCGGCGGCGCAGTTTTCCATCGACAAGAAGCTGGTCGAGAAGCACCTGGGCAGGCCCGTTTTCCCCGAGGGGGACATCAAAAAGGCGAACTTCCCTGGAATGTCGGTGGGGCTTGCCTGGACGAGCATGGGCGGCGACACGCTGGTAATCGAGGCGACCTCGATCCCCGGCAAGGAAGGCCTTACCCTTACCGGCAAGATGGGCGACACCATGAAGGAAAGCGCGGCGATTGCCATGACCGTGGCCCGAAAGCTCGCCGTGGAGCGCTACCGGCTTGACGTGGACTGGTTCGACAAAAACCACGTCCACCTGCACATCCCCGAGGGCGCAACCCCCAAGGACGGTCCCTCCGCCGGCATCACGATGGCCACGGCCTTGCTCTCGCTTATGCGCAACAGGGTGGTAACCGACAAGCTGGCCATGACCGGCGAGCTTTCCCTGACCGGCAGCGTACTGCCCATCGGGGGCCTCAAGGAAAAGACAATTGCGGCCAGGCGGAACAAGGCGAGGCACATCATCATTCCAAAGCAGAACGAGCGTGATCTGGACGAGATACCGGATTACGTGAAGAAGGGGATAACCTTCCACCCTGTTGACCGTTTCGACGAAGTGCTGGCCCTGGCTTTGCCGGATTGAAAACTGTGGCTGGGGAAGGCTGGCCTGCTACCGCCAGTTATCCCTGCTCGTTGTCCGCTTTCTGAGCCAGGTACCCCCTGGCAACCTGATCCTCCGGATCAAGTTCCAGCACGGTGCGGAAAAAGGCCGCAGCCTCGTCTTTCCTTCCGCACTTTAGGGCGAGAACGCCCATGTTCGAGATTATCTTTACGTTTTCGCAGTCGTCGTGCAGGGCGGATTCAAGCTGGTGGCGCGCGCCCTTGAGATCCCCGGTTTCCATTAAGCAGATGGCAAGCTCATTCCTGGTGT
>Ga0209755_10001243_pt1 | contig 40932 bp, 36 predicted proteins | sample TergutCo191P1_FD_187301 | JGI IMG/M metagenome (GOLD analysis project Ga0209755, IMG submission 187301) | Cornitermes sp. P1 segment gut microbial communities from Petit-Saut dam, French Guiana - Co191P1 (SPAdes) (version 2) | ecosystem: Host-associated > Arthropoda: Insects > Digestive system... | reverse complement strand
TTTCGGAGAGGGCTTAGCGAAAGCGGCGCGGCTTGCTGAGCGCACGTAGCGTTTTGCGAAGCAAAATGCAGGGAGCGAAGCGTCTTGCCGCGCAAGCACGAGACGAAAATTACAGTTGCGCAAGAAGTCTACTGTTGACCCCCACAAACGCCTGCCCCAATGCCAAGCCGCCATCATTGGGCGGCACAAGCCCATTTGTGAAAACACTAAGCCCGGATGAAATGAGGCTTGTGGAAACTTTCTCCATCAATAACGAATTCTGAAACACACCACCCGAGAGTGCGACATCTTTAATATTTTCGCTGTCGCATATCTTGGTACATATTTCTGTAATCATATGCGAAGCTGCATTATGAAATCCAAGTGCCGCCCCCGGTGTCCTTAGTTGGCATTTTTGCAAAACATCCCGGAAATGACACACATATACCCCATTTTCGATTTGTATATCGAAATGCATATCCAACGGCGGAATTCCGGCTTCCTCCTCTTCCTCGGCTTTATATTGAAGCAATGCGGCGCATTCGCCCTCGTAGCTATTGGTCTGGCAGATGGCCAACAAAGCCGCCACTGCGTCAAAAAGCCGCCCCATGCTGGATGTATGAATCGTATTGACATTATGCTCCAGCGCGGCTTCGATTATCGCGCGTTCGGGGTGGATTGAATCCAGCCCACACGCATACAAATAGCATTCTGCGGTTTTGGCGGCGTCCTTGGCGGCGGTATCCGCGCCAATTACTTTTGTATACGCCAAATGCCCCACGCGGCGGCAGTCGCGGCCTTCGCAAATCAGGAATTCGCCTCCCCATATATTTCCGTCCGTACCATAACCCGCGCCATCTAGCGCGACGCCCAGCACATGGGAAAGCCGATGCTCCGCCATCACCGACGCAATATGCGCATGATGATGATATACCGGAATAAGCGGAATCCTCCGTTCGGTGGCGATTTTTTTTGCCAAAACTGACGAAAAATATCGCGGGTGCGCATCGCATACAATTGCCTCTGGTTTGAACGCAAATAAGTTTTCGAAATCTGCCAAGCCCTGCTCAAACTGCCTAAAAGCAAGCTCATCTTCCAAATCACCAAAAGGCTGACTTTGAATCAAATTTTGCTGTTTTAACAGACCAAAGGATGCTTTTAAATCCCCACCAATAGCCAAAAGTTGGGTATTATAGACAATTCCATCGAGAATGGATTCAGCCATCGCGCAAAAACGCCGCCGACGCAGTCGCGGCACGCGCTCGACTTCATCGTTCTCGATTGAAATTGCTATATCTTGGCTTGCAACCGAAATCGGCAAGGGCACAAATCCCCTACCCCGCCGTATTAATTGCGGCTTGCCCGCGGCTATTTGCATTACGGAGTCCTCAACACCCCGCACGATTTCACGGTTATGGTATAAACTACGGCCGGTCAGCGCGAGTATGTCTTGGTCGTCCGTTATCATGGGCAAAGAACTCAAATTCGCGCTGGTCATTACAAGGCATGGAATTTCAGCGGAATTTTCGGCCAATAACAAATCCTGCAAAGGTGTATAGGGCAAAAAACAGCCGCAACGCCCGCCAGTATCGCCAAGCACCTCCCACGGGAACGGATTGTTTTTCATTTTCAATAAAACTATAGGACGCGCCGGGGATATAAGCAGCTTTTCTTCTTCTTTTGAAATTTCACAAACGCGGGAAATGGCGGCGATATCCCTAAACATAAGCGCGAAGGGCTTGCTGTCCCGCGCTTTTAGCATCCGTAAATTCTGCACAGCGGCGGCATCATATGGACAGCACGCCAAGTGATAACCGCCGATTCCTTTTATGGCGATGCCACCCGGCAAGTCCCGCATTGCTTCCGCAAAGGCTTCATTATTGGAATACAATTCGTTTCCGCGCTTGTAAAACAAAGTTGGCCCGCATTGATGGCAACAAACCGTTTCAGCATGAAAACGCAAATCCTCCGGGGAATTATATTCATTCAAGCAATTTTTGCACAATGGAAACACGCCCATTGCGGTATTTGCCCTGTCATATGGAAATGCTTTTAAAACAGAAAATCGCGGCCCGCATATTATACAATTATTAAAATAATGCCCAACGCGGCGATTTTTTTGCGCAAAAATTTCCGCCCGGCATAGCTCGCACATGGCTATGTCAGGCGGAAAAAAACGCGGCTCATTCTGTCCGCTTGCAGCTGAATCCGCTATAGTAAACCCTTCTAAAGCTCCGGGTTTTAAAACTCTAGGCTGGTCGCTTTCTTCACGAGCTAGCATTTCATACAATTCAACGGGCGTAACTGTAATACTTTCAATTTTCGAACCGGTCGGATTATTTTGCTTAACACTTTCCAAAAAATCAAAAAAATTTTTGCCCGAAGCCCAAATTATTACATCACCGTTTTGGTTCCAAACTTTTCCGGCAATCCCAAATCGTATCGCCTGGCGATATACAAAAGGCCTAAAACCCACCCCCTGCACTATGCCGCGCAGGGTTATGCAAAAATATTCTTCGCCTTGTTTCGAAGCCACTCAACCACCTCGTCAAACCCTTCGCCGGTTTCGCCGGACACTAAGAACAATGGTGCCTTGGGATTTAACTTACTTATGCCGGTTTTAAAAAACTCCATATCAAAATTAACATAGTCCATTAAATCTTTTTTATTCAGCAAAATTATATCTGATTTTTCAAACGCATTAGGGTATTTATACGGCTTATCGCTGCCGTCTGTTACCGCGCAAACCAACAGCTTGGTATGTTCCCCCAACAGATATGATACCGGGCAGATTAAATTTCCAATATTTTCGATAAATAAAAACCCGCCGGAAAGTGACAACCCGGCAAAGGCGTCCTCCACAACTGGCGCGTCCAAATGACATGCGCCACCTGTGTTGATTTGCACCGCCGGAAACCCAAGATTATTTAGTTTCTGCGTGTCTATATCAGATTCAATGTCACCTTCGATAACACCGGAAGGCGCGTCGAGCTTTTCCAATATCCGTATTAACGTCGTCGTTTTCCCCACCCCGGGCGAGCCCATAACATTAACACAAAAAATACCCTTCTGGGTTAATTTTGCGTTAAACGACCTCGCCAGTTTTTCATTTCTGGCATATACAGACGCCTTGACGTCTATGGTTTTACTGTCGCTCATAAATCCGGCCTTTCCTCAACTTCTATACTCTTGATAAAAAACTCCCTGCCGATGTCTGTCGGCTCGCCGTCGCCGCCGCAATCGCATTCGAAACAAAATGGCTTGCGTACAAAAAACTCGCCGCAGACTTTGCACTTCAGCTTTGGTTTTACGGTTTCTATTTTAATAATTGCATCTTGGCAAATAGTATTTTCCGCAAAAATATCAAAATACATACAAAGCGAATCACCCAAAATACCGGAAGACTCGCCTATGACCAAATCAATCTGCTTTACCTTCGCCCCGCCGGAATGCTCAGTGGCGGAGTGCAGGATGCTTTCCGCAATTGAGGCTTCATGCATCTGCCGTCACGGGTTCCCGCTGAGTCTTCGGCGCATCCGCCGTCACAGATTCCTTTATCTTTTCCTTCTCCATCGTGTCCTCAACTACCTTAACTACTTTATCCTTTACCCGGACATCCGACGCCGTGGCAAGCTCCGGGCTCATGAAAAGGCATTTTTTCGGGCACAGCTCAACACAGGCTCCGCACACTACGCACTGAAAGCGTGCAAGCTCCCATTCTTTACGCGCCTTGTCCATTACTATGGCATCGGCGGGGCATTTTTTTGCGCAAATATTACAGAAGATACAATTGTCAATATCAATCCCCACGCTCCCGCGAACCAACTGGTCTTTTGGCATCGGCGCGTTGGGATAAGTATATGTTGTTGGCTTTCGCCCAAGACTTGATAAAATCGTCTTAAAAAAAGGTAGAATCCCCGCCATATAGACCCCCTATCTCTCAACGCAACTGATGCACGGGTCTATAGTCGTAATCAAAACGGGAACATCCGCCAGCTCAATACCTTCCATCATTTCCAGAAGGGCCGGGACATTAGCAAAGGTTGGCGTCCTTACGCACATGCGGTCTAAAAATTTCGTTCCGCTACCTTTTGCATAATATAAAACCTCGCCTCGCGGCTGTTCTAATCTTGCAAATGACTCCCCGTCGGGGTTTCCGGTTATTTTCTTAATATCAATAATGTCGGTTTTCGGCATAATTTCGGCGCATTTCCGAATAAGCCGGAGTGATTCAAACAGCTCCTTCACCCTAACTCTGGTGCGGGCCATGCTGTCGCAACCATCGTCGGTATGCACAACAACATCCAGATGCGGATACGCGCCATAACCGGAGGTGCGCACATCTGTAACAATCCCGGAACCCCGTGCAATCGGCCCGACTACGCCATGCTCAATTGCTTTCTCTTTGGAAAGATACCCGATTCCGCCCAATCGATGGATGATTGATTTATCCGTTAAAAATACCTTTGTGATTTCATTTAAACCATCCTGAATTTTATCTATGGTTGCCAAGACACGCTTCATTTTTTCGTCGTCAATATCTTTTCGAACTCCGCCGATTTTGCAGACGGAGAAAATTACGCGCCCACCGGTGGTCATATCAAAAATATCCAAAACATGCTCGCGTATGCGCCAAGAGTGCATAAACAGGCTTTCAAAGCCGATGGCGTCCGCAGTCAGCCCCAGCCAAAGGATATGGCTGTGAACCCGGGAAAGTTCTGCCCACATGGTACGCAAAAAAATTGCCCGTTCCGGCACTTCGATGCCCATAATCTGTTCAACGGCCGTGCAATATCCCATACCATGCATAAAACTGCAAATGCCGCAAATGCGCTCTGCAACATAGACATATTCCTGATAATCCCTTTTTTCAACCAGCTTTTCCATGCCCCGGTGAACAAAACCTATGGACGGAATCGCCTTTACCACCTTTTCGCCCTCAAGCACTAAATCCAAGTGAAGCGGCTCCGGCAAAACCGGATGCTGTGGCCCAAATGGTATTATTGTACGTTGCTTATTCACCGTCTTTCACCTTGCTTTCAGCCGCCCTGAACGGCACTTTTACGGCTGTTTCGTAAAAATGTCCGTTAAAGTCCAAGTTCATATTTATAATATTAATGCCAAATAAATCCCTAATCTCGTTTTCGTACATAAAGGCATAGGAATACAAACCGCTGACACTCTCCACCGGCTCCGGGCCGTCCGCCGGGTATTTGAGTGTCACCTGCTTCTCGTCTTTCACGAAGCTGTAGCGCAGGGTCAAATCCTTTAACGCGCAAATTGTCGCCAGCCTGTAACCGGCGTTTTTCATATCGCGCACTTTGGTAATCAAATCCGGTTTTTCAATCTCAATTATTTCCTGTATCACGAAAAGCCTCCAATTGAAATTACTTTATCTTATCCAACACTTTCACAACGCCATCAATAATGGCTTCGGGGCGCGCCGCGCAACCCGGCACATACATATCCACCGGAATCGCCTCGCTGACACCGCCAATTACATTATAACAATCCTTGGAAATTCCACCCGTGCTTGCACATGCACCTACGGCAATAACCACTTTTGGCTCGGACATTTGCTCATAAAGCTGTTTCACCACCGAAACACTTTGGGTATTCACGCAACCGGATATAAGAAGAACATCCGCATGTTTTGGGTTTCCTGTGTGTATCATGCCCAAACGCTCGACATCATATAGAGGTGTCAGGCAGGCAAGAATTTCTATATCGCAACCATTGCAACTGGAAGCATTATAATGGAGAATCCACGGGGATTTTTTAATAAATTTCAAGCCGATTCCTCCTAGAACAAACTAAGAAACGCTAAATTCGCAAAACCTAGTACCAGTACAACAATCCAAGTTGCCCGCAAGGCTGACCTGTATTTAATCCGCGCAGTCGCGTTGTCAACCAAAATTTCCAAGAAGTAAATTATTAAGCAAGCACCTATTCCAATTACCCAGCCCAAGGGCTGACCATATATCAAGAACAGGAACAAAAGTCTAATGGTGAAAACAGTTTCAAACCAGTGGCTGACTTCCACGATTGCCAGACAGGAGCCTTCCATTTCGGTGGTTACGCCCCTTACGATTTCTTGGTGGGCGTGATGCGACATGCTTATGTCAAAGGGGGATTTTCTTAGCTTAATGGTAATGACATACAGCAGCCCTATGAAAAGGAGTGGCAATCTGGTGACAGCAGGGGCATCCAATTGGAATGCATAGGATATGCTAAAGGAACCGACCGCCTGATAATATCCAAAGGCCAGCAGAATAATCATAGGCACATAGCATATGATTTGAACCAGCTCCCGCTCTGCACCGATAAAGCTGTACGGCGAGCGTGACGAGTATCCCGCCAGCGAAAAGAACACGCAGGATATGGTAAATGCAAAGATACACAGCAGCAATTCCGCACCCATAAAGAACAGCACAACATTAAACATGTTGAATATAAGCGACAGCACCAGGAAATACCGCGTAGTCGGGTTTACGGTTTTGGAATCCTTTTGCAAAAGCTTGAGGACATCATAAAATGGCTGCAAAATGGGCGGGCCTTTGCGGCCCTGCATTTTTGCAGATATTTTGCGGTCTATGCCCGATATAAGCCCTCCCGCAATTGGCACTATGATAATTACGGCAAGGATTTGCAATGCGGCTGACATAAAGTCGTTCATATAATCGCGCCCCCCATGGTGAAGAAAAATCCTCCGATGATAATAACAGCGCAAATGATGCACCCGGCAATTAAGAATTTGCGCTCATCCAATAATGCGACCATGTTACGGTTTTGAAGCTCATACGGATGTGCTTGACCCATGGCCCCGCGATAGCTTAAATCATCCCCGGTATTAACCCCGGAAAGGTATACCGAGGTTTCCTTTACCCAATGTTTTTTGAAATAGGGAATAAGAATCACCGGCACAATCAGCAGCATAGTAAGCATTAGAACAATGGCGGAAATCTCGCTTGGGGAAATATATACGTAGTAGTCAACCATCATACTCTCGCGAATAAAGGGAACCACAATGGCCCCGGACACCAGCGGATACAGCATCGACACAATCATAACAAGGACGGCAAGTACAAAAAGGCTAACCTTTCCGTCAAAGCGCAACTTGACCTCTTCGACGACATGATGCGCATGAGCGATAAGCCGGCCAAGCCATTTTGTCCAGAAGAACAGCGTAACGGCACTGCCGAACGTAATAATCATAATAATCAAAATATTGCCCGAATCCATAAGTGCCTGCATAACCGGCCATTTGGAAATCATCATTACAAAGGGCGCGAAAATCATACCCGCCATCCCTATACCAAGGGATACCTTCAATCGGGTGGGCATTCCGTGTAAACATTCCATTTGCTCCGCATCGCTACAACAGGATTGATGTTCGGCAAAGGACAGGAAAACCAACGCCTTGGCCACGGCGTGCAGAATAAGAAGCATAATTGCCGCCCACAAAGACGCGGGGGTATTTAAACCGGCACCAACAATAATCAACCCCGAAGCGGAGATAGTAGAGTAAGCCAGCATCTTTCTAGCGTCGCTTCCCGCCAAGGCTGCTGCAATAAGAAACGTAACCCCACCCACAAACATAGTTGCAATGCCCACCGGATTATTCCCCAGCATGGGCGTGAGGCGGATTATTACATATGCCCCAGCCGTAACCATGGTCACAGAATGCAACATAGCCGATGCGGGCATTGGCATCTCCATTGTGCCCAAAAGCCATTTGGAAAATGGCAGCTGCGCCGATTTGATAAGCCCGGCACATACAATCAGCAAAATCGCAGACATGGTAAAGGATGAATCCCTATCCAATAAAACAAGCCTGTTAAGCTCCAGCACATTCTCGGACACTGCCAGCATTACGATACCAACAGCAAAGCAGAGGTCGCCGACGGCATTAAAAGTTATTGCCGTAAATGAGTTTTTCACCGAATTAGATGATTTGGTATAACCGATTAACAAAAACGCGCAAAGCGTGATGACCTGCAAGAAGAACAGCATAAATGTCAAGTCATTAAAAATGACAAAACCAACCATTGCTGATATACTCACCAACAAAACAGCAAAAAATCTGGAACGCCGGTCTTTCAACTCCGGGTTGCGCCGATGGTATTCTTCCATATATCCTTCTGAATGCAGACAGATTAAACCGCCAACTAAACCGACAATCATTAGCATAACCAACGTCAGCTTATCAATGTAAATACTGATATGTATTTCCGCCACATGACCGCTAAACAATTCGAACCACGCAAAAAGGCCGATTTGAAAAACGACAATCATCGAAACCAAAAATGACCGGGCTTTAACACCCGCATAAACTATGTATAGTGATGCCAGCAACATAATACCGAGCATAATGTATCGGACTATCGGATAATCCGACATGCTGAACATATAGGTATCATTATAATGTAGAAACACGTTTAAAACCGTTGCGGCGATAATAGCCCCTACCGCCAAGCGAACAATGAATTTATACGCTTTGTGCTCTTTCGCGAATAAGATAAGTACAGCAAACAATACAGGCAAACCTAGAAGCAGTAATATTATGTGCAATGCAATCCCCTCTTCACCAGTCTGACCATTGTGACACGAAATTTGTCAGTAGTCAACCTCCAAACAAGGTGGGATATTATAGCATGGAAAAAGCAACTGAGGCTTTAAGGGATTTAATATCAGGCAGTGATAATATAGTTTTCTTTGGCGGGGCAGGAGTATCAACAGAAAGCGGCATACCCGATTTTCGAAGCGAGGACGGGCTTTATAATCAGGAGTATGAGCATCCTCCCGAGGTAATGCTGTCGCGCAGTTTTTTCCAAAGCAATACGAAATTGTTCTACGATTTCTACAGAGGAAAAATGCTTCACACAAATATAAAGCCGAATCAGGCTCATTTCGCGCTGGCAAAGCTGGAAAGCGACGGCAAGCTGAAAGCCATAGTCACACAGAATATCGACGGGCTGCATCAGATGGCCGGAAGCAAAAATGTTTTGGAATTACACGGCTCAGTTTACAGCAACTATTGTATGAAATGCAAAAAACTTTATGATGTGGATATTATAATCAGCGCGGAGATTCCCATGTGTGAATGCGGAGGCATCGTCAAGCCAGATGTGGTGCTGTACGAAGAGGCCCTTAATCAAGGCATTCTGGCCCAAGCCGTGAAATATATATCACAGGCGGATATGCTGATTGTCGGCGGGACGTCTTTGTCTGTATACCCTGCCGCGCAGCTTATCACCTATTATAAAGGAAGCAGTCTTGTGCTGATAAATAAATCCGAAACACCTTACGACAAACGCGCCGACTTAATAATCAGAAGCAGCATAGGCGGCGTCTTGGGGGAAATTGTATAGCCGATTCAGTTGACGGCGCGTGTAAGGCACAGGTAATACCTGCATACGTTTGCGTTTTATGGTATGATAGACAATGCTTCTACAATACAAAAAAAGAAAGGAACATCTGTTATGTCCCAAATCAACCAAAACCGTCGTTTTATGCATTGTCCATCCTTTCGGGAAGGCATGGCCGAAAGCGACCAATCAAAAGGACTTACCCCGCCGGATTTTGGCAAACCGCTCGTGGGGAAGCTAATCCCTCTGCCGGCCTTTGACAATGTGGCAACGATTCCGTCATATGTAGATTTGCTGGATGTCCGCCGCAGTAAGCGCAACTATGCCTCCACGCCCATGACCCAAGAGCAGCTGGCGTTTATGCTGTGGAGTACCCAAGGCATACAAAACTTTCGCGGCGAAGTGGCCACATTCCGCACAGTGCCAAGCGGCGGAGCGCGTCACCCCTTCGAAACCTATATTACGGTAAAAGCCGTAGAGGGCCTGGAGCCCGGCTTGTACCACTACCGCCCGACGGAACACATAGCCACAAAGCGTTGCACAGTCGAACGTGTGGGCGACCTTCCCAGCGACGAAAAAATTACCGAAATGCTGGCGGGTCAAACCTGGGCAACCAAAGCCCCGGTAGTTTTGTTCTACACCTGCATTCCATATAAGGCAGAGTGGCGTTATGTAGATATGGCCCATCGCGTAATGTTAATCGACTTGGGGCACTTAGGTCAAAACGCTATGCTGAGTGCGGCGGCACTTGGGCTGGGAAGCTGTTGCATGGCCGCCTACAGCCAGCAAGCCTGCGACGAGGTGCTTGGAGTGGACGGGCTTGACGAGTATACGGTGTACGCCATTTCCGTAGGCACGGCCAAGGATTAAAACAGTCCGAAATAATAATAATTGACCAGCGTGGCTCTTGTGAAAAAGCTGAAAAATATGTGAAAAATAATAGGTGCAGCCAGATTATTAAAAGCCCTGTGGAGGAAATTGAGGCCGATATGGAAAGCAAGCATCCAAGCGAGCCTAAGGGGGATTATCGCGCTGAGAACCCAGAAAATGTTTATTCCCGCCAAAACGGACTGCATGGGCAAGAAAAGCAGTACAAACATTACGGCGGTGATGCAGGTTACAGCCACGTCGGATTTGATAAGGCCATACAGACGTGTTTGAACATAGCCGCGCATTAGAATTTCCTGGTGAACAACGGTGATTATTATAAACAGCAAAGCCGTGGGTAGCCATTCCGACAAAGGTATGTCATATACAAGAATATAATCGCCGCGAACCCAATCTAATCGTGCCCCGGCAAGCTCCTGTTCAAATACCGAAAAGCCCAGCAAAAAGATGCGCATACCAAAAAAGAACGCGCCCCCCAGGGCAAGGCCCAGCAAAGCCGACTGCCACAGGCCGCTCAGGGATATACCAATGGATTGCCCGTTCTGCTTGAGGAATAACAGCAAAGCAATAATCAGCACAACCACAAGTATACTGAAGGGCACAAACAGGCTCAGCTCCTGGCTTTTTAAAAGCCGCGCCGCCAAAAACAAAAGCACAACATTAACAACATAAATGCCGATGGCTAGATAGCCGTCGGCTTTTGTATAGTACAAATGAGTTTCATTATATTTTTTCATAACATCCCTCTAAAACCTTCCGACAAATATCCACCATGCCAGCACAAGAGGAATTGCTAAAAACAGCAAAAGCGGCACAAAGGTAATAATAGCGGCAATTATTATGGCCTTAATGTCCCCCTTCTCAAACTCAAGGCGGTCTTGGCCGTCGTTTGTAGGAGTATCGCTTTCCTTTTCGCGTAAGGTTAAATAACGTTTAAGCATTAACTGCCTCCTGCTCATCATATCTGTGGCAGGCCACAAAATGGCCGGGTTTAATTTCCTTAAAATCGGGGGTCAGCTCGTGACAGATGTCGCTTGCATAACGGCAACGTGTGTTGAATTTGCACCCCTGCGGCGGGTTTACAGGGCTTGGAATATCGCCCTCAAGAATAATCATTTCCTTTTTCTCGCCGTCAACATCCGTGGTGGGGATGGCAGAAAGAAGAGCCTCTGTATATGGATGAAGAGGATTTTCAAACAGCTCCGCAGAGTCGGCAAGCTCCACAATATGACCAAGATACATAACAGCCACACGGTTGGAGATATATTTTATTACGCTCAAGTCGTGGGAAATAAACATATATGTGAGGTTGTACTGCTCCTTGAGGTTCTGCAAAAGGTTTATTATTTGAGACTGAATTGACACGTCCAACGCGGAAACAGCTTCGTCGCAAACAACGAACTTTGGCTTGACGCTTAGGGCACGGGCGATACCAATCCGCTGGCGTTGCCCGCCGGAAAACTGGTGAGGATAGCGGTGAATCATATACGGGGCAAGGCCACAGCTTTCCATAAGCTGGACGGAATATTCCTGCATACGTTCTCCCTCGCCGGAGAAATATTTGTGGGTAATGGGCCCTTCGGACACAATTTGCCCAACGGTAAGCCTCGGGTTGAGCGAGGAATACGGGTCTTGGAAAATAAGCTGCAAATCTTTTCGTAAATAGCGCATTTCCTTGTATTTAAGGCGCGCAAGGTCAATACCATCGTCGCGGTAGGCTTCATATTTTTCAAATTCTGCGTCGCCCTTGCGTTTTGCGCGGATGGCATCCAGTTTCTCTTGAATTTTCTGTAAATCTTCCTTATGGCGGTTCATTTCCGGGCCAGCAAGGCTGTCCAGCTTAGCTTTGGACTGGTCATACGCCTGTTGGGACGCGCCCTTTTGGTCGTTGTCAAGTTTGTATTTCATTTCATCTACGATTAAAGTTGTATCCATAATACGGTCGTTTAAAGTGCGAATCTGCACGGCTATTTTGTGGTATTCCATAAGCAAGGACGAAACCTCTGCATAATTGTCGGCAACGTAAAAGCCGCCCACCAGTCGAACAATTACCAAAAAGTCGCTGGTGGCTTTTTTCATTACCTCATCGCGTTCGGCACGTTTGGCGTATAGGGTTTTTCTCCTTGCCTTGTCCGTAGTAGTGCCCAGCTCGGCTTCTATTTTTTTGTATTCCTGGTCAATTGATTCGGCCTTGGTTATGCTTTGTTTGCTGTCGGCACAACGTTTTTCCAAGTTTTTAAAAATGTCTAGGGCATAGTCCGGCATAATTTCGTCAAGAGAGCGGCCGTAATAAATGCTTTCGCCGTCGGTTTGGGTATAAAGCTGCAACAAAGTCCGCCCAAGGGTTGACTTGCCGCAACCGGATTCACCCACGATGCCCAAAGTTTCCCCTTCGTAAATTTCAAGGGAAATGCCGTCATTGGCTTTTAGAAAAACATTTCTCGCGCCTTTTATAGGGAAATATTGCTTTAAATTTCTTATGCTTATAAGCGGCTTTTTTTCTTGAATATTATTTTCCACGACGCTCCTCCTTAGACGGGTAGAAGCAGCGGACACTCTGCTCATCCGAAACTTGATACAAATCGGGTTCCTCTTCGCGGCAACGCTCGGTGGCGTATTTGCAGCGCGGTTCGAATTTGCAACCTTTTGGCAAATCCAGAGGATGAGGCACAGAGCCTTGAATCGGCTCCAGCTTCTGGCCATGGGGGGTGTCAAGCCGTGGAATAGAATACAGCAAACCCTCCGTATATGGATGCGAAAATTCGGATTTTCCAAAAATCTTGCGCACCGGGGCCTGTTCCACAACCTGTCCGCAGTACATAACGGCCACGTCATCGGCCATTTCGTTTATAACGCCCAAGTCATGGGTGATGAACATAATAGCCGTGCCCTTTTCGCGCTTGAGGTCATTCATCAGCTTTAGAATTTGTGCCTGAATGGTAACGTCCAAAGCCGTAGTGGGCTCGTCTGCAATCAGCAAATCAGGCTTACAGGCCAAAGCCATCGCAATCATAACGCGCTGACGCATTCCGCCGGAAAGCTGGAAAGGATATTTTTTGGAAACCTGTTCCGGGTCGGGGATTCTTACATCGGACAGCATTTTTACGGATTCTGCCCAAGCTTCTTTTTTGCTCATGCCTTGGTGAACCATAAAACTTTCGCCGATTTGCCGCCGCACCTGAAAAACAGGGTTTAAGCTGGTCATTGGCTCCTGAAAAATCATAGAAATATCATTGCCACGGATTTGGTTCATTTCCTTCTTGGTAAGCTGCGTCAAATCTTTGCCCTTAAACATTATAGAGCCACTGACGATTTTGCCGTTTTCGTCCAAGAGCTGCAAAACGCTCATGGCCGAAATGGACTTGCCGCAGCCCGATTCGCCAACGATTCCCAAGGTTTTGCCGGGCATAACCGCATAAGACACGTTGTTTACCGCCTTAATCGTGCCCCGCTTGGTAGAAAAAAATGTATGCAGCTTATCCAGCCTTAAAAGAGCTTTGTCCTCAGCAGTTGTAACTTCCGATTCAATAGGGGTTGTTGCATTGTTATTATCCACAAAAAACACACCTCTTGAGCTTTCTATTTTAAAGGTTGACACCTATCTCTCCTGTGCTCTGGGGTCAATGGCTTCCCGCAGTCCGTCACCAATGATATTGATGCTGAGCGTAACGGTGGTTAAAGCAATAGCCGGGAATATCCAACGCCACCAAAACTGGCGAAGCACTATGGTGTTGTTTGCCCCGGTAAGCATATTACCCCAAGAGGGTGTTGGTTCGCTGACGCCGAAGCCGATGAAACTTAGAGTGGACTCTGTAAGCATACTTCCCGCCAGATTCAAAGCCAGCCAAACGCTTATTACAGAAATAATATTGGGGAAAATATGTTTGAAAATAATCCTAAGCTCGGTAACGCCCAAGGCACGGGCGGCTATTACATATTCATTCTCCCGGGCCTGTAACAACTGCCCGCGCACAAGGCGGAACAACGCGGGCCAAGTAAGTATGCCCAGCACCACCATTATTACTATAAGCCTGCCTATCTGGCCCAAGTTTCTTCCTATTATATGACTCAGCAAAATAGCCAAAGGCAAAAAGGGAATCGAGCCCCAAATTTCAGAGAAGCGCATAAGGAACATGTCAATTTTACCGCCAAAGTAACCGCTTATTCCGCCCAAGGTAATTCCTATAAAGGCGGCAATGATTACAGCGATTACACCAACGGTCATGGATATTCTTCCAGCGGAAAGGAAACGCACAAATACATCCCGCCCAAGTTCGTCAGAGCCCATTAAAAAACCATTCAGCCCCCATGTGCGGATATTGCCGTTTGTGTCGATTACGTAGTTATGATGGAATCCCGGGAAAATATAAGCCGCATTGGAAATAGTGGGGACATTCAACTGCCCGAAAAAGTTATTGCCCCAAGAGTATAAGCTACCGTCATCAAGAATGGCGGTAAAATGCCAGCGGCCCCCGTCTATTTCAACAACACGACCCTGAATATGGTCAGGAACATGAATGGATTCGGCGGTAATATCGCCCCATGCCACTACTGTGCCGTCCATAAGAAGTGCCGCGCCGGTGCCGTCCGTGAGAGCAATATCAACAATTTGCCCTTGTATCCAGTCGGGGAATTCGCCTATGGCGGGCTGGCGCGGGCTAAGATGCATTATGGTGTTGTCTTCAAGAAGCAACATGACTGTTGTAATGTTGGCGACAATGTGCCGCGCCGGGCGGCCTGCCTGCAAGCGGGGGTTAATATTGGCCCGCATTACACCGTCATTGCCCCATACATGAACTATGCCGTCATCGGTTAAAGCGGCGGAATACTGCACGCCCGCGGCTACATATATTGTGCGGCCTTGTATATCAGGGGGAATGTTGGGAAGGTTGAAGTTGGGATTACCCCATGTAAACACCTGCCCGTGAGCATTAAGAGCTAATGCATGATCCATTCCGGCACTTACCTGAATCACACGTCCCATAGGGGCTGGTATCTGGTCAAGACCTGTCAGGCCTGTTTGCCCCCATACATGAACATTCCCCGCTTGAGTGACTCCCACACCAAAACCCGAACCCGCGCTTATATATGCCGCGTTGCCGTTATCTAGGGCCCGGGGGAAGCGCATCATGTTAAAACTGGGACGGCGATTGCCCATGGTGGTGTCAAAAAAGGCCTCGTCCAAGGGGAAGAAAAATGGCAAAATAATAACAATAAGCAGCATCAGTGTAAAGAATGCCAAGCCTATTTTAGTCAGCTTACGCGCAAAGAAATTTCTAGCTATAGTGCGGGTGGGGCTTTGGATTTGCTCCTCTTCCATCATAGACATGACTTCCCTTTGCCCGAAGAAAAGTCCTCTGAATATAGTCCCCAAAAATGATTTCCTTTTAGGTTGCATGGCACACCCTCCTATTTCGAAACCTTAACCCGCGGGTCTGCCAGCCCGTAAGCTAAATCCATCAGTAAAATTGCAATAACCGCAACAAAGGCATAGAACAAACTTACGGCCCTAACTATGGCATAGTCCATTTGCATGATACCCTGCAACATAGTCAGTCCCATTCCAGACCAGCCGAAAAGCTGCTCTATTACCACAGAGCCACCGAACATGCCCATAAACCAGCCTGTCAGTATTGTAATCAAGGGAATTAAAGCATTGCGGAAAGCGTGGGAGTACACAACAACCTTTTCCTTCAGGCCCTTGGAGCGTGCGGTGCGGATATAGTCCTCACTAAGGGCGTCGCACATTGCCGCCCTTACATATCTGGTAAAAGCCGCCATGCCCACAAAGGTTAATGTTATAAGGGGCATTGCCATATACTGCAACCTGTCCACAAACTGTGCCCACTGCCCCTCCGGCAAGAAGGGGGAATGCATCCCCGTGATTGGGAACCACCCCAGAAATACCGCGAAAATAACAATTACAATCAAGGCCACCGTAAATGAGGGTATGGAGAAACCTACCAGAGTAAAAGTTAGAATGCCGTTGTCCACCGTCTTGCCCCTCTTGATTGCCGAAATAATACCCAAGGGCACGGTAACGATAAATATAAGAAACATAGAAGCCAAGTTAAGCACAACAGACCAGAATATGGGCGTGCGTATAACATCCAGCACCGGCCTCCGGTGAACCATGGAGTAGCCGAAATTGCCGGTAAGCATACCCTGCAACCAGCGTGTATACTGGATGTGAACCGGCCGGTCAAAGCCCATTCTTCTCACAGTATCTTCATATAATTGCTGCCACTGCGTTGGGGTAAGGTCTTGATGGCCCTGACCCATGTAATGCAGCACCGGGTCACCCGGCATCAACTGGAAAATAGCAAACATAAAAATTGAAATAATAAACAAGACAACAACTACATAGCACAACCTGCGCAAAATGTATTTACCCACATAATCACACCCTTTTTGTATAGCTTCCGCATAAAACCACGCGGTATGTATAAAACTACCTCACCCGCCCTTGAAAGGGCGGATGAGGCGTTCGGCTAAATTTTTAAAGGAAATTAACGGGTGCGTCCATCATAGGCTCTTTGAACAGCGCGTCCAAAGTCCCAAATAGTGTTTGCGTCCCAGTTGCCAAGCCATGTGGGGAAGAAGTCATGGTCTTCGTCCGCATACAGGGTAAGCATGGTCATTACTTGGTTTACGCGTACTTGGAACTCAAGCCATGCGTTAAGGTAAATTTCTTCCCAGCCGGGTGCAGAAGCGTCGATATGACGGGATGCCCATGCCAAATCATGCAATTGCCAGTCGCCGTGGTGCATGTTGCTGTGGGCGGCACTTGCCAAATGTTCTGGGTACAAGCTCCAAGAATACCAGTGTTGTGACGGTGGGAATACGTTCCATGCAAGGGTGTGGATATGATGGAACTGGAATCTTTCGCCACCGGGGGCATAAGGCGTACCGGGGGCACGACCCCAAGAGTCGCCATTCCATGCCGGGGAAGCGTAGAGATATTCAATGATTTCCATGCCGACTGCTTCGGCTTGAGGAATCAGCATAACACGCATGATGTCGGATACTGCGTTATCGTTGGCACCCCATTGCATTGAAAGACGCATGAGCTCGCCGTCTACATCTTTATAGCGAATGTCATCCACGCCCATTACAAAGGGACCGCCTGCGGAGTTAAGCACCCAACCGCCTGCTTCAAGGTCTTGAACGGCCATGGCGGGGTTAAAATCAAAGTGAGTAAAGCGTGGGTCTGCATACAGACTGTCGCCTACGGTTTGGAACTCCCATCCGTCAACGGCATAGGGGCCCTGTAGTACGAAACCATGGCCGCCTGTGAATGCGCGGGCAAAGTCATCTCTGTCAAGAAGCCATGCCACAGCGCGGCGTACTTCAACAAACTGAGACGGGCCAAAGTCCGCATGGAAAGCAAGGAAACCAAAGCCGGAGCGGGCATAGGAGATGAAATTGTGCAGACCTAATTCTTCAACAGCTCTGAGGCCGTCGTTGATATGAACACCGGCGCGCAGTCCGTGAAGCACGTCAACTTCTCCTAAACGCAGGGCGTCAATTTGAATGGCAGAGTCCAAAGCTACTTTTGCAATTCTTTCGATTTGGGGATGGAAACCGTCCCATGTAGCTGTGAAATTGGGGTTTCTTACAAATACTGCATTACGTGAACCTTCATCAAAGGAATACAGCAAGTAGGGGCCGGCCACAACGGTGGGGTTGAAACGAATCCCGCCGGGGGAGTTGACTCTGTCTTGCAAGAATTCTTCGGTAAAGCCATCGCTGATGGTTACGCCGTTGGGGGTGTCGGTAATGGTGAAAGCTGTGCCATTATTGCTCCAGTAATGAAGCGGTGTGGGGCTCCACAGCATATACAGGAATTCCCAAACAAAGGGCAGTGCCTCGGGGCGTACAGTTACGCTGAAGGAATCTGGGCCGTACATACGGACACCTTGGAAGTTACGAACCGGCTCGCCGCGTTCAATAACTTCATTGCCGTCTGCATCGGTGCTTGTGCCGGTGATGGGGCCGTTAAGGAATTCTTGATATCCTACAAGCCATTCGCCGGTAAGAACAGCTCCGCCGATTGCACGGAACTGCGGGGATGAGTAAGCCAAAATTCCGAATACATAGTCTGCGGCGGTAATGGGTGTGCCATCACTCCACAGATTGTCTGTGTAAATTGTAAAGGTGTATGTCCTTGAGCCGTCGGGATGGTCTGTAGTTCTAACAGGCGCGCTTTGCACCATAGGGTTGGCTACCCAGTTGCCCACAAAGTCACGGGCCATAGTGGCGCGGCCGTCATGCATAAGATAACGCATCCATTGGCTTGTGGCGATGCTTTCAAACCCTGATATAAAGTTGGGCGTAAGGGTTGTGGTGCTACCCATAATAAGCTCGCCAGCGGGGGGGGTCATGTCCGTAATTTGCAAAATTTCCGCACGGGTAAACAATCTGCCATCCGGATGGGCAAGTAATCTGCCCGCCGTGGGGGTGCCTACCAACACATCCTCGGCCACGCCGGGGGCTTCCACAGGCGGTGCGGGGGTCGCAGGTGGGGTAAGTTCTACCGGACCCGGGTCAGGGGCGGGGGCGGGCTCATCCCGGCCACACGCTGCAAGGGCAAAACCCATTAAACCCAATACCAGCACGATAAGCAATAACTTTCTCATTCACTTTTCCTCCTTTTTATTGATACAAAAATATTGAAACTTCGAAGAGGATATCACAGAACCATTACATTTGTCTAGTTCTAAGATTTTGTCCTCCTGTAAAAATATATGGAAGATTTACTTCATTATGCGAAAATCCGCAAATTTATTTAGGACTTTTTACAATTTAGGACATACCATACCTGTACCTCAGGGCACGTTTCTAAAAAAAATTACAATTTTCTGGGTTTTATACTTATGAGATTGCATAAAAATGGGCGATTTGTAAAACCGCCCTGAAAACCTTTGCCCAAATCATCTATTTTATACGGCTATGGAATACCTTTGCAAAATGCCTTGGAGGGTGCACACACCACTGTCCGCCACAATTTCCCACCGTCCGTTACAGCCATTCAAAGAAGCAGGATTATCTACAGGATAAAGATAGTCCTCCCCAGAGTCATCAATAACTCTCAAAAAAGTTCCCTCTACACCCAAACACTCATACTCTCGCCCGTCTGTAAGCCCGTCAACGCCAAAGCTATCGCCCAAATATTTTACCTTCATCAGAGCCATCCCCTTTCTTTATAAGTCTTTATTTTAAAATCAACGCATCCAATATCCACATGTTCGTACCAGTGGATATCAAACTCATATTTGCCTGAAACAATCTTGCCGACCCGTTTCATCCACCCGTCAGAGACGCCACCATACATTTCTGTCAGCTTATTCGTCACTCGAATACTTTCATTGACACCTTTTCCAGCAATAGTATGCACGTTATTTATTACCGTATTTTGTGGTATCCATTCATGTGTATTGATTTTCAAAGGTGTATTTAAATAGGTGGTATCTACGTCACTCATGGCATTGCGACGTGATGGGTACCGCTGATTTCTTTCAAATCGTAAACGCGGCCGTTTTCGCCGTAGTATTTGCTGTATTCGGCTTCGTACTCGGCGGAGAGGCGGGCGCGGTTTTCGGCGTTTTGGGTGCGAAGGTCGGGGTTTGTGTCGGGGATGGCGGCGATTAGGCGGCGGGTGTATATGTGCCGGGCATTATTATAAATATCCTCACGGGAACCGAATTCCACAAAGCGAGAGTTGTGCATAATAGCCAATGTTTCGCACATATGGCGCACGACGCCAAGGTCATGACTGACAAAGAGGTACGCGAGCTTGAGTTCCTCTTGGACATCTTTGAGATAATTAAGAACCTGTGCCTGCACGGATAAATCCAGCGCGGATACCGGTTCGTCGGCAACAATCAATTTGGGCTTTAAGGCGATGGCGCGGGCCACGCCAATGCGCTGCCGCTGCCCTCCGCTGAATTCGAAGGGATATTTTACGGCGGCCTCGCTGCCCATGCCCACGATTGTAAGAAGCTCGTCAACGCGCTTCTGCTCTTCGGCCTTGGTGAGATTTTCAAAATTGCGCAGGGGCTCGGCAATGATATCCCTTACGCGCTTGCGCGGATTAAGGGAAGAATAGACATCCTGGAAAATCATTTGAACGCTCTTGCGATAGTCAGAGCGATTCTTTCCTATATAACGTGTGATGTCCTCGCCATTGAAGTGAATTGAGCCGCCGGCAAGCTTCGCGAGGCCCAGAATGGCCTTGCCCGTGGTGCTTTTTCCCGAACCGCTTTCGCCCACAAGGCCCACGGTCTGGCCGGGCTCGATTGTAAAGCTGACATCGTCAACGGCCTTTACGTATCCCACGGTGCGGCCAAGAATTCCGCCCTTGATGGGATAATATACCTTTAAATTTTTAACCTCCAGAAGAGCCATCAGCTTACCTCCTGACCTTCAAACGTGAAATCTTTATAGCATGAGCAAAGCACAAAATGCTCTGGTGTGACCTCGTGATACACGGGTTCTTCCTGATGAATTTCCGGCGAAACCCATGGCGTGCGGTGGCTGAAGCGGCATCCGGTTCTGGGAAGATGCTGCAACGGCGGCACGGTTCCTTGGATAACATGGAGGCGTTCCGTGCTTTCACCGCTGGGAATCGAGGCCAACAGCGACCGCGTATATGGATGCTGCGGATTTTTAAACAGCTCGTTTACCGGGGCCAGCTCTACGATTTGCCCTGCGTACATTACGCCCACCCGGTCGGCCATTTCTGCCACAACACCCAAGTCGTGGGTTATTAAAATTACAGATGATTTCATTTCGCTTTGAAGTTTGCGCAGCAAATCCAATATTTGTGCCTGAATTGTCACGTCCAGCGCGGTTGTTGGCTCGTCGGCAATTACCAAATCCGGCTTACACGAAAGGGCTATGGCTATCATGGCGCGCTGGCGCATTCCGCCGGAAAGTTCGTGTGGAAGCTGGGAATAAGTCAGTTGCGGGTTCACCATTCCCACATCATGCAAAAGCTCTAAGGCCCGGGCCTTTTTCCCCGCCGCGTCTAGGTTCGTGTGATATGTGAGGGCTTCCTCAATTTGCGAACCCACCCGCAGCAGCGGATTAAGCGCGGACAGCGGGTCTTGAAAAATCATTCCTATATGACGCCCGCGAACTTTGTTGATTTCCGTTTCGGTCATGCCTATTAAATCCTTCCCGTCGAAAAGAACCTCGCCCTCAATGCGCGTATAATTGAGATTATGCAGCTTTGTGATTGACAGGGCCATCGCGCTTTTGCCCGAGCCGCTCTCCCCCACCAGCGCGAAGACTTCATTTTTATATATATCCAAAAAAACGCCGTCCACCGCCGCATAATATTTTCCTTCTATTCTAAATGACGTTCTCAGGTTCTTTATCGCCAAAAGATTCTCTTTCATCGGCTCTCACGCTCCTGTTTATGTACTTAATTCACGATATCATAGGTCGTAGACTTTGTCAAAAGGGAGTGGCCCAAGGGTGCTGGTAGGAGATGGGCGACAGCGCGGGGAGGGCGGCGGTTGGGTGTGGGCACTCAGATGTGGTTGCTTCACTTTGGCTACGCCTTCACGCGGTTGGTACATCGGTGAAAACCGGCATTCGCTTAACGGCTGACGCCGTTGCGAACGCTCGTTTTTCTGACCGCTGTAATGCACCGCTTGGCTTCGCAGTCGTTCCGCAATCCACATCTGAGTGCCCACACCCAACCGCCGCCCTCCCCGCGCTGTCGCCCATCTCCTACCAGCACCCTTGGGCCACCCTTTGTCAAAAAAAAGCCTTGACATTCGTACAACCCGCGTATAGAATACCCCCCGTGGCCCAGTAGCTCAGTTGGTTAGAGTGCCGGCCTGTCACGCCGGAGGTCGAGGGTTCGAGCCCCTTCTGGGTCGTATTATAAAGAGTCCCCTGTAAAACACAGGGGACTCTTTGCGTTTTAAGAAAACTTGGTCAACACGGCGGTTCTTCTTTAGACGAAAATCGTTTCAACCCTCACCTTGTTAAAAATTCGAACAATCTTTGAATATCCGTATCGGTCAGCTTGCCAACTGGTATTTTCCCATTCCATACAACTTTAGGCAAATCCCGAACAGTGACAGGGCGATATTTGCCGCTACTATCCCATGAAACATACGCGATAAAAATATCGAAAATGCTCATCAGCCATTTACCGCCCAATCATAAAGTTCGGGGTCATTGTCTTTGTCAACAATTATGTGACCCTCTTCGTTTACTTCAACAGTTTTGCGCGGGATGCCCTTGCTGTTGATTATATCAAGCAACTGCTCGCCATAAGTTTGAGCGACCGTCGGCTGAAACGGCAACCTGCGCTCTACTATTATTTGCCTGTAAAACATTTGATTTTGTAGCTGTCATAATTATCACCTCCACGCAATCATAGCAAGATGTAACGCTACCGTCAACAATTTATCGTCATTGGGAATGGCCCAAGCACATCAGCAAAGAGGTCGGCAGTGCCCCCTACCAACATGCTTGGGCCATTCCCCCATCACAATACGTTGACATACTAAGGGATGGCTTGTTATAGTGGATTTCGAATTAATCAACTAGAGGAAAGTTAATGGAAGCAGGCGTGAAATGAGATTCAAGCTACCATCCCGGATGAAGGTTACGGGGGTTTTGCTGTTTATTCAAATGGCGGCAATCGCGACGGGGAGTGTCTTTGTGATTGCGGTGTATCCGATAATCTGGTATTTCGGGTTTGCGATAAGCTTGCTGGCCTTAGCGGCTATTTTGAAAAAGGATGACGAATCGGCGTACAAAATCACTTGGATAGCCATTGTGTTAATCTTTCCGGCGGTGGGCGGGGTAATTTATTTTATTTTTGGAAACAAACGCCCCGTGAGGCGAATTGCGGCCCACGCGCAGGAGCACGCTTTGACAGCGAAGCTTTTGGACAGCGACGGCAACCTGCCCTTTATCGACGATATAAAATGCAACCGATTTCTTGGTCTGATGCAATACATTCGAAAAGCCTCGTCGTACCATGCGTACAAAAACACGGAGGTAGAGTATTTTCCCTTAGGAGAGCAAATGTTTACGTCCATGCTGGAGGAGCTGGAAAAGGCCGAGAGGTTCATATTTATCGAATATTTTATAATTAAAAAAGGCTCTATGTGGCAGGAGGTCTTGGAAATCCTAAAGCGCAAGGCGGCGCAAGGCGTGGACGTACGTCTGATTGTGGACGATTTGGGCTCTCAGCAGCTTTTTAGCAAGGCATACATAAGGCAGCTTAGCGTAACGGGCATCAAGGTGTTGCGGTTTAACCCGATGGTACCAATCCTTTTGTTGTTCATGAATAACCGGGACCACAGAAAAATTATGGTGGTAGACGGAAAAACCGCTTTCACGGGCGGCATGAATATTTCCGACGAGTACATTAATAGGGTGAAACGCTTCGGCCGCTGGAAGGACACCGGCGTAAAATTAAAAGGCGAAGCCGTATGGAGCTTCACTTTGATGTTCATTGAAATGTGGGACACCTTCTGTCACACCAGCGAGCGCATTAACGACCATATTTCCTACTCTAGCAGAGAGCAGCACCGATTAAATGCGGATGAAGCTTTGGCACACGGCCCGAAGCCTGATACCGATAATAGTTCACCGGATGCGAATGACTTGCCGGACACCGATGGTTTCGTATTGCCCTTCGGTGACTCGCCGCTGGACTATTCCCAGCTGGGCGAGGATATTTACATCGACATTTTGAACCAGGCCGAGCGGTACGTCTACATTTTCACGCCGTATCTTATTATCAGCGAGAAGATGATTCACGCATTGCAGATGGCCGCCGGGCGCGGTGTGGACGTACGCATAGTCACCCCCGGTACCCCCGATAAGAAATTCATATTCAGGCTCACGCGCTCGTACTATAGTTATTTGCTCAAGGCTGGCATAAAAATTTACGAATATACACCCGGCTTCATGCACGCCAAAAGCTTCGTTTGCGATGACGAAATCGCCGTAGTGGGCACAATAAATCTGGACTACCGCAGTCTTTATCTGCATTTTGAATGCGCCGTGCTTATGTATCAGTCCAGTGCGGTAGCAGACATAAAAGAGGACGCCCTAAAGTCCATTTCAGAAAGCCGCGAGGTCTTCCCAACCGAAAGAAAATGGAGTATCTCAAACGACCTCAGCGACCTTCTTGACTCCGTCCTGCACCTGTTCGCCCCACTTTTATAGGCTATTGCCCCGCGCCCAAGCAGTAGGAATTTCTGAAGGGCGGCGGGAGTATGCCGCGCTAACGCTTGACACGTAATGATTCCGTCGGCTTGGGCAGTGCCTGTGCCCGTCTTGTGCCAAGCCAGGCGGTGGCACTTGCCCTCGTCCGACGTACTAATTACGCGCCTTCGCTAGGCGCGCTTACACACCCCGGCCGCCCTTCAGAAATTCCTACTGCTTGGGCGCGGGGTAATATTATGCAGCAATTTCATATAACCATCATACCTTGCCGGATGTATGGCGTGGCCTATTTGCTCTTTTACGGCGCAGTCGGATTCGTGGTGGTGGAGGCAATTTTTAAACCGGCACTCGGATATAAACGGACGAAACTCCCGAAACAGAGGGGCAAGTTCGTTTTTTTGTATGTGGTTGATGTCAAGGGAGGTGAAGCCGGAGGTGTCAAAGCAGAAGCCAGCTTCTGCGGTTTCGCCCAGCGGGAAAATTTCTGTGTGGCGGGTGGTGTGCTTGCCCCGGTCCAGCTTCGCGCTTAGTTCTCCCGTTTCCAGGTTCAGGCCGGGGGAGAGGGAGTTGATTAGGCTGGACTTGCCCACGCCGGAGGGCCCGGCAAAGAGGTTCAGCTTTCCGGCCATTTTTGCGCGAAGAGTCTCCAAACCGTGGCCTGTTAGGGCGCAGGTGTAAATTACCGGATACCCCGCTTGCTCATAGGGAGCGAATATATTGCTGGCCGCGTGACGCACATGTGGTTTTTCACTACCTGTCCCCTGTGCTAAATCCAATTTGTTGGCGCATATTACAATCGGGATATTTTCATTCTCTACCAGCAGCAAAAAACGGTCTAAAAGCCCCGCATGAAAAGCGGGCTGCGCGGTTGCCACGGTAATGATTACCTGTCCGATATTGGCGGCGGGCGGGCGGCGCAGTTCGTTTTCCCGGGGCTTTATTGTGTGGAGGGTCGCGATTTTTTTTGAGACATCAGTGACGGTGATTATTACACGGTCACCAACAAGGGGCGTGGTGGCGCGATTACGAAACACACCGCGGGCGGTGCATGTAAAAGCACCGTCATCGGTTTGTACCGTATACGCGCCGCCCACGCCCTTTATAATTAAGCCGTGGAGCTCCATCAGTCCGTAAAGGTAATGGGTATCGTTGTACGCAAAACCTCGCGTCCGTCCGGTTCAATGGTAATTACTCTGAAAATTGATGAGCCTGTTCCCGTTTCGGTAATGGTGATAGGGAATCTGGTGATGGATGCCGACGGGTCGTTTAGGATGGGCACGGCTGCCTGATTGCCGTCTTGGCGCGTGATTACAAGGTGAATGGTTTCCGTTCCCTCCGGGAAAGCCCACGGCGCAATGGTGAAATATCGCTCAACCGGCTCGGGAGCGGGGGGCGGGTCGTCGCCCGGGTCGTCGCCGTTGGGGTCATCCACCGGGTCTGGTGGCGGAGACGGGGTCGGCGTGGCGGTGGGGGTCGGAGTTGGTGTGGGGGACGGCGGCGGGTCTGGTGTCGGCGGTGGGGCCTCCGGGCCGGTGCTTAAAACAAAACTCACCATCGAATCCCGCGGGACTTCCTCACCAAATTCAGGCTCTTGGCGGATTACAAACCCCTCTGCGTAGATTGTGCTTGACTCGAGAAGTATAACGCCGGGGATAAGCTGGGCTTCCCGTAATTTTTCCAACGCCTCAGCCTCGGTTATTCTGCCGATGTTGGGCACGGTTACATATCCCAAATCCGGGCCGCGGGCTACGCGCAAGGTTATAGCGTCGCCGTCACGCAAAGGCGTTCCCAAAGGCGGGTCTTGGGACTGTACATAGTCCCGGGGTAAGGTTTCGTCGTCAAAATAGTCTATAACAAGATGAATTTCTATAGGAAGGTTTTCAACAATAGCCCGGGCGTCGGTTAAGGTCAGGCTTTCCAGATTGGGTGCATCGTATCTGGCCTCCGGGCCAAGGCTTACGATTACGTGGAATGGGTCCCGGGGGTCCAGCGCGAAATCCGGGGCTTGAATCTGCTCGATAATCACGCCGTATTCAAACTCGTCGGAGTGAATCCTGTCAAACACAACAAGGTTTATTCCCAGTTCGTTGGCCAGGTTGCGGGCTTCCTCATGAGTCATTCCCTCCACGGAGGGGGCGAGAACATATTCGTCAGTCCCCGAGAGCCGTTGATAAATGCTGTATGCCACAAATCCGATTATGGCCGCTACAATAACACCCAGCAAAATCCCCAAGTAAACGGATACTTTGTCGGATTTTTTATCGGGACGCGGAACGGGCTTTCTCACCTCAACATATTCTTCCACATGCTCGTCTTCATAGTACGTGTATTCGGGATAATTCGAAGCGGGCAATTCCTCCTCCGCAGGCGGGTCGTTGCCGTCCAGAAAGGCCTGACGCATCTTGCGGCGGCGAATCGAATCACGGTTTTCCTGCGAGATAAAACGGGTGGGGGAATCCTCGGAGGCTTCGGCCACAACAAAAGAGCCGCTGGCATCGGTGAGGGCGCGCTTTAGGTCATCGGCCATGTCATCCACGGTCTGATAGCGTTTTGATGCGGATTTTTCAGTGGCTTTTTGCACGATTCGAATAACACTTTCAGATACATCGCGGTTGATTCTGGTGATGTCAGGCAGGGGGTCGTTGATATGCTGCAACGCCACGGAGACCTCGTTTTCGCCGTCATAGGGCAGCTGCCCCGTGGCCATTTCGTACATTACGATTCCCAGGGAGTAAATGTCGGATTTATGGTCGATATATCCGCCCCGGGCCTGCTCCGGCGAGAAATAATGTACACTTCCCATCGAACCCGCCCCGGCAGTGAGAGTCGCCGTTTTTGCGGCACGGGCAATGCCGAAGTCGGTTACTTTTACGACTCCGGTATTGGTGACAAGGATATTTTGCGGCTTTATGTCCAAATGAATAATATTATTTTTATGTGCCTCGGAAAGCCCTTCGGCCACCTGAATGGCCACGCCAAGATTCGTCTCGTCGTCGAAGGGGGCTTTGCGGACGATATGCTCCTTCAGCGACGCACCCTCGACGTACTCCAGAACAATAAATAAAATATCCCCGTCGCGGCCCTCGTCGTAGATGCTTGCTATGTTTTGGTGGTTAAGCCCGGCGGCGGCGCGGGCCTCCTCCGGGAAACGGCTGATTAAGTTCTCGTCGGCCAGATATTCTTCCTTAAGGACTTTAAAAGTCACGAATCTATCTAATTTTTTATCATGGGCGCGGTATACCACCGACATGCCACCAGAACCGATTGTATCGTCTATTTCATAACGCTCGGCAACTATATGCCCCGCTTTCAGCTTCATCGTTACCTCACCTGCCCAAATCTATTAAAATGGCGGAAATATTATCGTTGCCGCCCTTATTATTGGCTTCTTTGATTAATTTTTTAATGCGGTACTCCGCATGTCCCTCACTGACAATGATTTTTTGCAAAATCTCGTCGTCAAGCATATTGCTCAACCCGTCGGAGCATAACAAAATCGTCTCCACGCCGGAAAGCTCGACAGAATAGCCGTCGATTTGGCAGTGCCCTGGCACGCCCAGAACCCGAGTAAGCACATGACGCTTCGGATGGTTGCGCGCTTCCTCGACGGATAACTGACCGGCTTGTTTAAGCTCGTCCACATATGTGTGGTCGGTTGTGAGCTGGGTAATTTTCTCCTCGGACACGGTATAGGCCCGACTGTCGCCTACATGGGCAATTATCGCCTTGCCGCCCTCAACGACACAGGCCGTGAGCGTTGTGCCCATGCCCTTCATGTTTTCGTCCTTCTCCGATTCGGCATAAATAAGCCCGCTGGCGTGTTGTGCCGCGTTCACCATCAAATCCAAAAAATTATCCGGTTGCACAAACTCAGCTGCGGGAAAATCGCGAATATACCCGCTCGCAAGCTCCACCGCTTGCTTACTGGCCACATCGCCGGCGTTATGTCCGCCCATACCGTCCGCCACTATAAATAAATTCGGCAGCGGCCCAACCGGCTCGGTTGAAACGAATATAGCATCCTGGTTCTGGCTTCGGGTCATCCCGACGTCCGTTAAACCGCTCGCGTACATAAAGCTCTCCTTCATCTAAATGGGGCCCTGCCCCAAGTCCCGCCGCTACGGGTGGGGTTATCCGGTATTATAGTGTTGTTTGCAAGCCCCCACAAGGCATTTTTGGAAAATTTCTTGGATTTTGACGAATAAGCGCGATAAAAAAGCCGTCTGAATACGAGCCGGGCATGATTTGCCGCGAGTTTTCAAGGAAAAAGCCAGGATGGGCTTCCAAGAACTTATTTACATTGTCAACATTTTCCATAGAACTGACCGTGCATGTGCAATACACCAAAACGCCCCCGGGCTTCACGTACTTCGACGCATTTGACAACATTTGGAATTGTTTTTCCGCCAGCTCTTTGATTCCCGACGGGGAGCGGGCGTATTTTATTTCCGGGTGCTTGCGAATCGTACCCAGCCCAGAACATGGCGCGTCCAGAAGAACCGCGTCGGCGGCTTCGTCCAGCGCGGGATTGTGGATAAGCGCGTCCTGAACCGAGGCCTCAATTATCGAGAGGCCCAACTTCCGGCGGGTTTGCGAAATTAATTCCACACGAAACCCGTGAATATCATATGAACGGATTATTCCCGAATTTTCCATCATACATGCCATCGCGAAGGATTTTCCACCCGGCGCGGCGCAGAGGTCTAAAATTGTCTGGCCGGGCTTGGGGTCGAGGGCGTGTACGGCATGAAGCGCGCCCGGGTCCATCACAAAAAACAACCCGTCACGGAACGCTTTTAACATGGAGATATCACCCGTGTGGCGTAAGCTTAGAATCGGCCAAGCATTCGTCCCGAAGCCAGTTTCTACGGGTGTAGCCTCAACGCCTTCTTCTGCCAAGACTTGCATCAGTTCTTCCGCGCTGATTTTAAACGTGTTGGCGTGAATCGTGACGGGCGGCGGGTTGTGGCTGTTTCGTAAAAACTCAACTATATTTTCCTTCCCCAGCCAGCGGGTCAAATTGGTGACCATCCATTTGGGATATGAGAAATGCAAGGCCAAAGTCGCGGGCTTAGTGGGATTAATCTTAGGCAAAACGGGTTTATTTGGCTGGCGCGAGATTGCCCGCAGAACTCCGTTTACAAAGCCGGATAAATTTGTAAACCCATAGGCCTTTGCCAAAACCACGGCTTCATTTACGGCGGCGCGGTCGGGGATTTTTTCCATATGGCGCAGCTGGCAAACCGACACCCGCAACAGATTCCGGATAAAGGGCTTCATTTTTTCCACCGGGGTTGTTTTGGAAAAATCGTTTATTACGTGGTCGATAAGCAGCAGATTTCGCAGAGTTTCGTTTACCAGCTCGGTCACAAAAGCACGCGCACGCGGCAGAGCCTCCGATTCCTTAGCCAGAGCCTTTCGCAGAGCTATGTTTGCGTACGCCCCTTCTTCCAAAACTTCGCTCAAAACGGCCACGGCTACGGCTCTTTCGGATTTTTTTATGTCAATTTTAATCATCTCCAATTTCCTCGTGTATCAGTTGATTTAATACAAAAAAACAGCTGCCCTCTGAATTTTGATATACAAAGGGCAACCGCCGTGTACTACTCGTTATCTCTTTTATTGTCCTGTGGGCGTTTTTCTGCTTCGGCGATAATTCTCTTCACTACACCATGCGCTGCATCAAGGTCTTTTTTCTCCATTAATGTGTCCAAAGAATACAGCACCGTCAGAAGCTCCAGTTTTGTCATGATGCCACCTCCCGGTAGGAATTATATCATCTTTATCAAAACAGAGCAAAAAAATCCTTGTACCAAATCATCTAAATCATCCGATGCTGCCTGCGGTCAGCATGGCCTCAAGAAAAACATTAAAGCCGTATAAATTGGCGGCCATCATTCCCGGCCAGAAGTATTCGATTATGTCAAAATCATCGAAGGGGGTATGGAGAATGGTAAGCGCGAAATCGCCAAAGCCCTCTCCGGCGCGCAGAAGGTACGGAGCCAGCTCGGGCGGGATGTTTTCGCGGCGTTCAAGGCCAACGAGATTGACAACGGTGTGCCCGGCCATAAAAAAGGCTAGACTGTCTGTGCCGGAGGAGGCGGCTTCCGGAATGGAAATTAAATTGAAATCGCGGGTAGCGGAAAGCTCTGCGGCGATTTTAGACACCAACGCGGCGGCGGGTGTGACTTCCGGAAGAAGCGTACCCAGCATGATGGACTGCAACAGCAGGGTTTCGATGGACATTGCTTCCAGGTCTTCTGCTATTAGCTCAAGGAATTCCTCCAGGGTTTCAAAGGCCCAGAATATTTCGACTTCGTAATATGCCACTCCTTGTTCGCGGGCTATTTCACGAGCCCATTCTTCCCTAGAGGCCATAAGAAATTCAAATTGCTCAACCATCATTTCAAGGCGGTCTTCAAGAATGGCGAGGCGCATGTCGGTGGCGTCATCCTCGGTGAGAACGGGTATCGCCCCCGTGCCGTAAATCAAGTATGGCCCTTCGATGATAACGTCGGCGTTAATCATGAAAACAATGTTTTCGGCTTGAGCGGGAGTCAGCATTTCGAGGTAGTAAAACGCACCGATTAGGCCCACTTCCTCCGCGCCGAAAAATACATATACAATTGTGTAATAATGGTCAATCTCCAGCATCCGCTGGGCAGATTCCATCAGCAAAGCCGTGCCGGAGGCGTTGTCGCTCGCGCTGGGGTACGGCGGCGAGTCGTAATGCGCACCCACGATGATTTTGCGCTCTGATTGGCCGGGCAGAGTCAATACAACGTTTTGACTTACACGGTCGGGACGCAACAGATATTCCCGGTCAACGCCCAGAATCATCGGCGATGTCACCCAAGACCAGCTCAGCGTCATAAGGTCTCCGATGTCTCCCTCAAGGATGTCCCAATAAGTAAATTCCTGAATCTCAATATTGTCCCACTCATGACCCATGGCCAACAGTTCCTCAACAATCCATATAGCGGCCTCAAGCTCGCGATATGTAAAGGCGGAACGCCCGGGCAAATTGTCATTCATGTACCGGATATAATAAACGGAAATCTCACCATGGGGCACGTCCGTTGAGGGAAAGGCCGGTTCGCGAATTTCTGTGAAATTCTCTGCGTTCCAAATGGTGAGGTCCAGCCGCTCCACCCGTGGGGTCGGAGTCCCCCGGAGGATTCGCATCAAAACTGCCTCGGCGAATTCCACCGGCACCCAAGCCGTGCCGTCTTCGATAAACCCGCCCGCACCCGCGATGTCAAACGAGTAAATCTCATTGATAATAGCGGCTTGCTCATAAGCGTCCCATTCAACCGTCAAGCCCAAATTCTCCGCCGCCGCACGTAGCGCGACATACATTTGGCCGTTTTCAACCCGGCGAAACGGCGACTCCTCAAAGGGATAAATCACCTCGACGCGCTCAACGACCTCGAAAACCACATATCCGGCCTCGGCGGGCCTGTCCGGCTCGGAATTCTCCGCGAACACCGTCATCGGCATAGCGGCCATTAGCACAACCAACAGTAGTGCAATTGCTTTTTTCATTTTGTTTCCTCCTCGTATATTTTTTCCCCTACTCAATAGATACGAATTTAATTGGAATTAGTATGACATCAGCTAATCCGCATGGCACTAAGCCAGCATTTCTTTCATTTTAGTCAATGCCGCTGCCAAAGCCTCGTCGGCGCGGGAGGCGTCTTTTCCGCCGGCTTGGGCGTGGTTGGGCTTGCCTCCGCCTCCGCCTCCGCAGATTGCGGCGGCCTCTTTGACGATTTGCCCAGCGTGGATGCCCTTCTTTACGGCGTCGTCCGTGGCGGAGGCCAGGAATTGCGCCGCGCCTGTTTCGGAGTTTACGCCGCACAGAAGCAAGCACCCGGCTTTCAGCAGGGCTTTCAGCTTATCGCTTAATTGGCGAAGGGCTTCGATATCATAGTTTTCCAGCTTGGCGGCTATTAAAGTGAAGCTCTCGAAGGTTTCCGCGCTCTTGAGAATCTGCTCTACCGCTTGGCCTTGCTGTTCCCCCGCCGCCGCCGATTGAATGCGGGCGGCTTCTTTTTTTAGTTCTTTATTTTCGGATAAAAGGGACCGCACCCGCGCCAAAAGCATTTCGGGCTTGACCTTGCAGACCTCCGCCGTTTCCGCCAGTAAGCGAGATTCTTCAATATATAATGCGTGGGCTGCACGGCCGGTTACGGCCTCGATTCGGCGTACGCCCGAGGCGATTCCGCTTTCCGATAAAATCCGGAACATTCCTATGGCTTGGGTGTTTCTTACGTGAGTACCGCCGCACAGCTCTATACTGCGCTTATTAATGCTGACCATGCGCACGGCGGAGCCGTATTTTTCCCCAAAAAGGGCCATTGCACCGCGATTACGGGCCTCGTCAGGGGTGGTGGTTTCCACGTCCACGGGGAAATCCTCCCATATATCCTTGTTTACAAGACCCTCAACCCGCATCCGCTGCTCCGCAGTCAGCGCAGCGGGGTGCGTGAAGTCAAAGCGTAGCCTGTCCGGCCCCACGTCCGAGCCGGCCTGCTCCACGTGGTCGCCAAGCACCTCCCGCAAAGCAGCTTGCAGCAAATGCGTCGCGGTGTGGTTGGCCATGATATCCAAACGGCGGGTGTAGTAGTCGATTGTAGCGGAGACGGTCATCCCCACGCGAAGCGGCTCGATGGAGGATTCGTCGACAACGCCCAAATGAACGGTATTGTTCCCCGCCACATTGATGCACTCGCTTATTTCCACATTCAGCTTTGTTGCGATACTCAGCATACCCGTGTCACTTTTTTGACCGCCGGACGCCGAGTAAAACGGCGTTTTACTCAAAACCACGGCCACTTCCTGACCCGGTTGGGCTTTCTGCACAAGCTCACCGTCTGCGATTATCACCAGCACCTCTGCGTCACACGAGCCTTCTTCGTAGCCGATAAATTCAGTCGGCAAATTTGGCTCCAGCTTGTGATACACGGTTTCGTCCGCGCCCATATAGGTTGACGTTCCGCGGGCGGCGCGGGCGCGGGCTTTTTGGTCTTCCATTTCCGCACGGAAGCCTTCCTCATCCCATTGTAGCCCGGCATCCTCCAGAATTTCTCGGGTCAAATCCGGTGGAAATCCAAAGGTATCATACAGCTTAAACGCATCCGAGCCGCTTAAAGTGGTTTGTTTGCCGGCCTTAAGCGCGTCGATATACTTTTGCAACAGGCTCATGCCCGTGTCAAGGGTCGCCATAAAGCGGCCATCCTCCGCGCATAATACCTGCATGATATGGGCGGCCTTTTCCTCCAACGCGGGATATGCGTGACTGTAAGCGTCAATGGACGCCTGCACAATCACGGGCACAAAATCCACAAGCCCGATGGACTTGCCATGGCGCACGGCACGGCGCAGAAGCCGTCGCAGTACATATCCCCTACCTTCGTTAGACGGCAGAACTCCATCCGCCGCCATAAAAACCACACTGCGAATATGGTCGGCGATGATATTGGCGGAAACAAGAATGTCGTCAGCAGGTAGTTCAGGCTTCTGTGTACAACTCGAAGCCGGATTTAGTAGCTCCAGCACCTTATCCCGCACGGATTTTATATTGTCAATTTCAAAAATAGACGAGGCGTTTTGCAGCACGATTGCCAGACGCTCCAGCCCCATACCCGTGTCGATATTGGTTGAGGACAGCGGCATATAAGAACCGTCCTCGCCTTTTTCGAATTGCGTAAAAACCAGATTCCACACTTCCATAAAGCGGTCACAATCGCAACCGACGGTACAGTCCGGGCTTCCGCAGCCGCTTGCCTCCCCCCGGTCGTAGTGGATTTCACTGCAAGGGCCACAAGGGCCGACGCCGTGCTCCCAATAATTCTCATCCTTGCCAAGGCGGAAGATTCTCTCCTTCGGAATCTTTACGTCATCATGCCAGATGCCGTACGCCTCGTCGTCTTCTTCGTACACCGAAATCGACAGCTTGTCTGCCGGGATTTCCATTTCCTTTGTGAGAAATTCCCATGCCCAAGGAATTACTTCCTTTTTAAAGTAATCCCCAAAGGAGAAATTTCCCAGCATTTCAAAAAACGAGCCGTGTCGCGCGTCCTTGCCCACGTCGTCTATATCAATTGTGCGGATACATTTCTGACAGGTAGCCACCCTCGGGGACGGCGGGGTTTCTTGCCCTGTAAAAAACGCTTTCATGGGTGCCATGCCGGAATTTATCAGCAACAGGGAGTTATCACCCTGGGGCACCAGCGGAAAACTCGGAAGCACTGTATGCCCCCTGGCAATAAAAAAATCCAAGAATTTATCGCGGATTTGATTAACGGTCAAATATTTCATTTTCTTCATTCCTCCAAAAAAAGAGATTACGGTCACAAGGAACCGCAATCCCATTATACGTCAAAAATTTTATCAGGACAATTTAAAGTGCTGTATACTCCCCTTTATCATAGAAAACCGTTTCTTTGCCATCGTGGCCGATTCCTATGATACGCATGTCGGCAGTGCCAAACATAAAGTCCACATGAATGAGGGAATCATTGCCACCTGCTGCGACTAATTCTTCCGTGGAAAGGTTGTCGCCGTCTTTCATATTATTTGGATACGCCTTGCCGAGGGCTAGGTGGGCGGAAGCGTTTTCGTCGAAGAGGGTGTTATAGAACAGTGTATTCATTTGACCGATTGGGGATGAATTGGCCACGATGGCCACTTCGCCCAAGCGCGTCGCACCTTCGTCCATGCCGAGCATGTTCTTTAAAACATCCTGATTTTTTTCGGCCTTGAAGTCGATGACCTTGCCATCTTTAAAGGTGAACTCGAAATTTTCAATCAGGTTGCCTTGGTAGGACAATGGCATGGAGGCCACTACACGCCCGTCGGCTTTGTTTCTGTCGGGCATTGTGAAAATTTCCTCCGTGGGAAGGTTCGGGAAGAAGGGCACACCGTCCTTGCCGATGTCTTCGCCTCCCACCCAAATATGATTCTTCGCCAAGCCTAGGGTTAAATCCGTGCCTAGGCCGGTGGTTATGCGCAACGCCGCAAAGTTCTGTTTATTTAGATATTCCGCCCGCTTAGTGAAATTATTCTTGTGCTTGTCCCAGTCGGCTATGGGGTCTTCGCCGTCGGCCCGCGCACCTTTTAACAGGTACACCCAAAGGCGGTCTATGGCTTCCTCGGTTTTTACGCCGGGAAAAACCTTTTTCGCCCACGCCGGAGACGGAATCGCCACGATAGACCAGCGAAGCACATTTTTCATTGTCAGATCGGAGTGAGCTTTTGTTGCCGTCCGCGAAACCTTTGACCAACGGCGAAGCCTGTCCGAGTCCACCCCTGCCAGCAGGTCCGGGTCGGACGAATTAATATGAAGATACACCGCGCCCCGGTCGTCCTGCTCCTTGAGCTTATCCACGCGCCATTGGGGGAAAGTATCAAAGGTCTCGTCCGCGGCCCTTAGAAATCTGGCCCTTACAGAAACATCATCTGACCAGTCCATTCGCACTTCCGATGCACCCGCATCATAAGCCGCGCTCTGCACCATCCGTCCAAAATACGCATTGTCAACGGTGCAGCTTATTACCACCAATTGCCCTTTTTGAACATTTCCTCCGGCGCGCACCAATAAGTCCGCATATTTTTTTAACCTTGCCTCGTCCATACAAAAATCTCCTCTCTATTATGGCACATTATACATTTTTCACCAGCAAAAATGCAATAAGAAATGAAATACGGGAGTGGCCGAAATGCCGTTGCACTGAAAACACCTGATATTAGGCATTAAAAAAAGCGCACCTTGATTCTTGGAATATTTCACGATATACTCAATGAACAATGTTTGGGAGTTGATAGTATTTTCGGCAAGTTGGCTGTAAAAAGGCTGCTTTTGATTGCGGGTTCGATTGCCGGGGTATCTTTGGTGCTTTCGATAACAATAACGGTTGTGTTGCTGGCGCGGGATACGGGCATGGACTTTTCCGATTTGCGACTTGCTTCCGAGGACGGGGCGTCTTCAAGCGAGGAATATTTTTTTCCGGAAATAGACAGGGACGCCATAAACCGCCCCCAAGTCGCGGACGAAGGCGGCTTACTGCGTCCGCCCCAACGAACGAATTTTCTGATGGTGGGACTGGATAACCAGCTGCTTACGGATGCCCTGATGGTTGGGACTTTTTACCGCGACACAGGGGATATTCATTTGATGTCTATTCCCAGGGATATGTATACGATAATTCCGCCGCACCGGTTGGACCAAATGCGGGAGGATGGCATTCGCATTCCCTCGCCGGTAAAAATTAACGCATTTAGGGCTTTCGGCGGGCGCGAGCGCGGGATTTATTATCTAAAGGCGCAACTTGGCGAGATGCTGGGAGTTCATTTTCATTACTATATTGAGGTGGAGCTGTCGGCGTTTCGGCGAATAGTAGACGCAATCGACGGTGTTCAAATGTATATTCCCCGGCGACTGGTTTACGAAGACCCCTGCCAGAATCTGTTCATAGATATCCCGGCCGGAATGCAGCACTTAAACGGTGAGATGGCCGAAGGGGTTGTGCGGTTTCGCTCTTTCCCGACAGGGGATTTGGCGCGAAATAACATACAAATGGAATTTATGTCGCAATTAATCCGCCAGGCCCTTACCCGCGAAGCCATAATTAATGACCCGCTGACGCTTATAAATATCGTGCTAAACGATGTGCGCACCAATGTGGGGCTGGAAGTAGTTCGGTACTTGCCCTTTGTCACCAACGTCAGTGCAGACAGTGTCACCACTTTTGTCATGCCCGGCGGCGGGGCTTATATCGGCGGCGTTTCTTGGTTTATGCCAAACGCCCAGCAGCTTCCCGAAGTTATAAATCAGGTGTTTTTTACCGATGTTTTATCTTGATAAAAATAAAAACCTTCCGCTGTATCGCCAGCTTGGTGACGGAATTGCGTTGAAAATAATTTCCGGGGAAATATTGGCGGACACCAAGCTCCCGGCTATACGCGCGCTGGCCGAAGCTTTGGAAGTAAACAATACGACAATAATCGCCGCCTACAAATATCTTGAGCAACAACGCTTGGTGTACTCCGTTCGCGGTAGCGGAACATATGCGGCCAAGACGGCAGCTTCGGTTTTTGATAAAGCCGAGCCCGAAATGCCCGTGACTTTTAATTTTGGCGATATGACCCCCGACCCGGCCTACTTTCCCACAAAAGCGATGCGGCACGCTTTTGATGCGGTGCTTGAGCGTGACGGTGCAAGGGCTTTTGATTATCCGGGATGGCGGGGCTACGAGCCGCTCCGCGAGGTTTTAAACGAATTTTTGACAAAAACAGGCGTCACATCCCATACTCAGGATATCCAAATAATTCCTAACATAAATCAGGGCTTAGAAATTGTGGCAGAGGGATTATTAAAACCGGGGGATACAGTTCTGATGGAGCGGCCGTCTACTCAGGACGCGGCGGCGATATTCGCCTCTTGTGGGGCACGAATAGTGGAAATTCCTATCGAGCACGGCGAGCCAGATTTGGACAAGCTGAAAACTTTGACAAAAAAACATCGCGCTAAATTATTTTTTTTAATGCCAACTTACCAGATACCCACCGGAATATGTTATACTGACAAAGCCAAAGCAGAAATATTAAGAACAGCCTATGCTTCAGGTGCATATATAATAGAAGCGGACAGCTATGGCGACTTATACTACACCGCAAAACCCCTGCCCATAAAAGCCATTGACGACCTCGGCCATGTGATTTATATAAAAAGTTTTGACCGGGTCTTGGCACCGGGTCTTCTGAATTTTATGTGCCATTCAAAGGAAGTTACAAGCCGCTTTCAAAACAGGTCGCAGACATCGGGATACATACAGCGAAGTCTTGACCATTATCTGAGAGAGGGTGGCTTTAGTGAACATTTGGTTTATCTACGCGGCAGATACGCCCGACGGTATCGCAAGATGCTGGCGGTACTGGAGGCCTATCTTTCTCCCTTTGCTTCATATATAATACCGGACGGAGGGTTAAGCTTTTGGATTACCCCCCACAGGCCATTTGACTATGCCGAGGAATTTTTCGCCCGAAAAGTCTTGGTTGCGCCGGGGAAGCTGTTTATGGGCGGAGACGCGCCTCATTTCCGTGTAAGTTTTGCATACATGCCCGAGGAACGGATTCTTGAAGGCATGGGGATAATCGCGTCGGTTTTGGCGAACAGGAGTTAATTATGACAGATAAAGTACGCTTAATCTTAATTGCCAAGCAACAGGATTTGATTAGCCGCGTGAAGCTGGCCCTGTCGAGAAAACCTTATATCGAATCAATTTTAGTCGTGGCACGCCCTATTGAAGTGGAAAATAAGCTGGCACGCCACCAGATAAATGTTTTGCTGTGGAATTTGGACGAGTTTCGACCGGAGCACTCTTGGGCGATAAATTTGCAAAAACGCTTTACTTTTCATATATTATATACATCCGTTATCGGCGGCAGACAAATCTCTGTGCCAATAACAGGCAATGATGCGTTCATACAAAAGCCCCCGGTTTTTACTGACACAACATCGGCGCGATACTGCGCGTCTGTGGAGAATCATATGGATAGCTTAGTTAAACGTCAACGTCCGCCATCCATGAGAGATTGGGCAAAAATGGTGGAAAACAACGGTAAACAAAAAATTATAGCAATAGGCTCTTCTACCGGCGGAACCAACGCTTTGGAGTCTATTTTAAAAGCTATGCCGGTGGATATGCCGCCGATGGTGGTGGTTCAGCATATGCCGAGCGGATTTACAAAACTGTTTGCCGAGCGGCTAAACGCGCTGTATAAGCAGGATGTCAGCGAAGCTCAATCCGGTGATTTTCTCATGAACGGGAGGCTTCTGATTGCTCCTGCCGACAGACATCTCAGGCTTATTCGTCAACAGGGGAAAATTGCCGTTGAGTGCTATGTAGGCAATCGGATTCACGGGGTTATGCCGGCGGCGGATATTCTGTTTGAGTCCGTGGCGGAAGTAATGAAACGCGACGCCGTGGGCGTAATCCTCACAGGTATGGGAAGCGACGGCGCGAGGGGGCTTTTGCAAATGAAAAACGCCGGTTGCGTAACCATAGGCCAGGATGAGGAATCCTGCGTGGTGTACGGAATGCCCAAGGCCGCGAAGGACATCGGCGCAGTAGACTACGAGCTGCCCTTGGATAAAATCCCCGAAATGATTTTGCACCAAGCCGGCAGATGAACAATCGCTTTCTTTACGGCATGTTTTACGACCTGATGGAGCAGTCCCATGAAGTTTTTAGAACCGGTGACGGGCTGGCTGTTTTAAGCCCTAGAGCCCCGCTTTGGATATGGCTCGCGCAAGGCTGCAAGGCCGCAGATGCGCGGCTTTTTTTTAGTGCTTTTTTACAGGAAAACGGAGAACAGTTCAAATCAGAGTCCTTGGTCGGACTGATTTCGGAAAACGAGGCCGCCTTAGCCTGCGCGGATTTATATGCGCGGAAAACAGGCCTGAGTTATACCCTTGGCGAATTGGTTGCGTATTATTTGCCGCCCGATACAAAATTACCTGACGGTACCGCAATGTCCTTTGCAAACGGCAGACCGGACAGCTTAGGCGGGCTGCGTCCCGCCGGTTCAGAGGATTGGCCGCTGATTCGGGAATGGATTAAGGCGTTTTACTCGGAAACTCTTCACGCCGTGCCGCCTCAAATGGGGCAAAATCCGCGGGGGTCGGATTTGGAAGCCGTCGGCCCGGAAGCGGTTGCGAAAGTAAGCCTGTTTACTTGGTGGGACGAAAGGCCCGTCGCAATGGGTATGCTGACGGGCCCAACAGGCCAAATCTGTCGGCTAAACCTGGTTTACACCCCTCCCGATTTGTGTGGAAGGGGTTACGGAAGGGCTTTGGTATCAGCACTGTGCAAGCTTGCACGCGAAAACGGTCAAATTCCAATGCTATACACCTCCGGTGACAACGCCGCGTCCAACGGCCTGTACAAATCTCTAGGCTTCCAAGAAGCCGGGCGACTTACGGAGGTGAGGTTTGTATAAATCTCGATTTTTTACCGGCACAATGCGTCATGCTGTGAAGCATTATACTCAATATTATAACGTTTTCAGTTGAAAACGGTGAAGTCGAGCGCGTGCCGCGACTGCGTCGGCGGCGTTTTTGCGCGATGACTGAGCCCATTTTCAACGGAAACGTCTATAACAGTCACCCCTCTACCGGACAACAAAATCCAAACCGGGTTGAAAAACCTTTATCCAAATCATCAGCTAAGGTTTTCTAAGTTTCTGCCGTAAGTAATGGCGTGGACTTTGCCTTTGCTGCGCAGTGAAAAGGAAATTCTCTATTGACAAATGTGTACTAATGCATATAATACACACTAATCACTGGCTAGGGAGGCCGAGCCCCATCCGCAGCGAAGCGAGGAAGCGTAGGCCGGATTCATTTCGGCCGGAAATGAACCGGAAAGAAGTCCGGCGGCCGTAGGCCGGTTTCGCGAAGCGAAACTTCTGAGCGGCGGGGGGTTGGGGG
>Ga0209755_10001242_pt1 | contig 40942 bp, 51 predicted proteins | sample TergutCo191P1_FD_187301 | JGI IMG/M metagenome (GOLD analysis project Ga0209755, IMG submission 187301) | Cornitermes sp. P1 segment gut microbial communities from Petit-Saut dam, French Guiana - Co191P1 (SPAdes) (version 2) | ecosystem: Host-associated > Arthropoda: Insects > Digestive system... | reverse complement strand
CTATTAAGCCCAACAGACGCTTCCCTCGGCTTCATGCGAGCTTTCGTTGTAGGCGTAGAGCTTTGAAAAAATTTGCTAAATCCTGTTTTTAATTGCTTAAGTTGTTGGCATTGGTTTGACGCTTACTTTAAATCAATATATTCAGAAGCATATTGTCAAGGTGTTTGAAATTTTGCAAAAAAATAAGCCACGGCTTGATGCCTTGACTTATGCTTGCTTGATTCGCTACTACTAATCCCAATAATCACGAAACGGCGGGAGTTTTAATTGTACACGGCGTTTTGCTTATTAGCTACTTCATTTTTTCAATGCGGTATGCTTGGTTTTCAAAATCAAAATGCTCCATATACGGCGTAAGAAGCCTATATTCCCACGAGTAAACTAAGGTTGGTGTAATTTCAAGTAATCTTTCTGTAGGTAGCGCGGTATATGCTTTGTATGAATGGGAAAAGTGCTTTTTAAACCTATCAGCAAAAAAACTGTTGTCTTTGTCGAGAGGATGTCCGATAATGCGGCATTTTCCCTCTATTGAAAAGTTTTTGTAGCTCAATGCTACATTTGGATTTTCAGCAATCTGCTTATACTTCAAATATGTTTCGTCCGTCTGGCAGTAAAACTTTCCATCATACACGATAACACTCATTTGACGTGATGAAATTCTATTGTCCGAGCCAGTTGCAAGCACCATAATATTGTGCGTTCCAAATTTCTTCCATAGTCTAATAGCTTTTTCGGCAAATTGATTTTCCATTAAAAGCCCACCGCCTACTATATAAATTTCAACGCCATTGCTTATCTGACCGCTTGCACGGTTAATGCTTATTTTATGCGTAATTATAAAGCCCTTTTCCGTCATACTTTATGTTCAGCCCATACACAATCAGATATTTTTATTTCTGAAAAAACAGCATCAAATGTACTTTTGCTTGGAGAACACGCAAGTAACCCCAAATTGATACTATCGTTGCCTTGTATAAGGTGGAATATTCTCATCTGCCTGTAGGTGAAACCATCGTATGAATTTTCAATCAGAAAATCACTCTCACGCCTACTAAGCCTATAACACATTTCGGAAACATTGGAATCAATGTCCGTGGTTGCCCAATCAGAATAACCGTTATTGGTTACAACACTACCCAACCACATTGTATTTTTATCGTGAAACTCTATCCCTGCTTTAACCCAGTTTTCGCTATTTTGATAGATGGCTATTCCGCACTGGTCGAATAATTCTTTGTATTTGAAACTAACCTTAACCGAAAAAGAAAAATATTTCTCGGTTATTGTGTTGTACAAGACATGGGCATTATTATTTCTGAATCCATAATACGTCCGTTGCCAAAAATCCGTATTTGGTTCAGTTGTGATTAGCACCTTGCCGTCCTCTATCAAATGGTTTTTGGGTTTAAAAAACCACTTGGCATTAGAAGTATTAAAATCAAGCATTGTTCTACCTCCTGTGTCGGAAACGGAGACAATCCAACAATGTGTCCTGTCCAAAATATAAAATCGTTACGCCAATCATAGCAAGCCAAAGCAACGCGCAAAATGATTGTACTACTGAATATTTTACCATAGCCAATGCCGAAATTCCACAGTAAAATCGCCGTTCACCCAAAAAGTGCGGTGCTGGAACGGTAGAGGGTAAAGCAAACGGCGGCGGGGAACAGGATTGATTTTATCTTGCTCCCGCTGTCGTTTGCATGGTGGGTGAAAATTCACCCTGTCTACCTATCCATGCCCTGTGTCCGTGTCGGTTGCTCCCTCTGCGGCTCGTCTTGCATGAGTTGCTCCATGCTTCGCCGTATGGCTTCGGCAGATTTTATTTCCTCTTTCAGCGTGTAGAATTGTTCGCATAACCCATACCGCTTTTTCAGAAGTTGCTGTTGTTCGCTTTGCCATTTCGTGATGGGCAATTCCGTTTTGCCGTTCATCACGGCGGCGAAATATTCACAGGCGGCTTCGTATTGCGTGATGGCTTCGGCGTGTTTTGCACGATAGGCTTCATGCTTTTTGACGGCGGTTTCGTAATCGGCGGTAGCTTTCTTTTTTGTAAATGGGTTTAGGCTGTTGAGTGCGGCGGTGTCCTTTTTCGGCATGAGGTCTTTGTATTTTTTGTAGACTGCCCTGTGTGCTTTGTAATTTTCATTATGCCCCAAGTGAGTAGCCAAGGTTTCCAAACGCCGCTCGGTGGATTTGATGTCGGAGGAAGTGGCTTGTAGTTGACTGTACATTTCCACAACCTTGTTTGTAAGCGTAAAATAAAGCTACGCCTAGACGTAGCTTTATTTTACGCTTACCATCATCAACGCCCAAGTGTCGAGTAGTTTAACTTGAAATTGTTTGCTGTGATAAATTTCCAGCCATTCATCTTCCGTTGCCACGATATATGGGTCGCGGGGGAAGTCGGCAAACCCCCGCTGTTCCGCTATCATATCGGGTATCAGATAGACGAGGGGTAGAAAGTGCATACCCTCAAACATTCGGCGGCGGTGGTCGTAAACGTACTGCTCCAAAAGAAAATCCCTCCTGTTCAGACATCGTTAGAATATGTAGGGGTATGAGTAGAGTATAAACGATACTCACAGCCCCTACAATCGTAAACGTCATAACCAAAAGGGAAATGTTCCTGTTTTGAAAAAAATATTTTTACGAGTGCCGCCACGACATTCTGTTATAATGAAGTGGCGATACTCTCGTCACACGCTAACCCTCGCCCCCTTTCCCCGCAAAACTGCGTCAAGCCGCTACAGATGAGCCTTTTGCCGTATATTGTATTTGGGTACGGTTTATGTACCCTTTCCAATATACTTCCTCCTCACCATAATTTGTGTCGAGGGCTAAATAACCATTGTCGTATGTTTTAATTTTATCTTGTGTTGTCATATGTCCCCCCTCCCTACTTAACCCTAAAAAGCGTATTAACTATCCACTTACGAAAGCTCTTCTCCGGTAAGTTGCAATACATATTTTTGTTGCCGTGGTTTTTTTTGCACGCCGCACAATCACCGTGGCGTTTGCATTTTTTGTTTGGGCAATGACATGTTTTCATAAATTTCACTCGCTTTCCTGGTCATTTATATTATTATACAGCCTTAAAATAGCAACAATACCCTGCTCCCTTGTAAAAGGCTGCTCGGGAGTAAAATCCACAAATTCTGCCACCCCATCAGCATCAGATAAACGCGACAAAATAACTGCGGCATGTTCCCGCGTAAGCATCCCGTCGGGGTTAAAACGGCCATCACCGACGCCAAAAACCACCCCAACATACGCCAGCTTTTGCACATTAACATCCCTTGTGTCGGCAAACCGAACACGCCCTGTAATTTCGCCGTTAAAAATTTCATAAAGCCTAACCGCAAGCGAAGAAAACTCGGCACGGGTTATCGGCAGGGTTAAGCACCGCCTGACGGGTGTTCCCGAAGTGTTAACGACCAGTAGGCTTTGTGGCACAAGTCCCGCTTTTATAGCCTCTTCCACCAAATCTGCCGCCCATGGCGACACGGGTTTTGGGGTTACCCGCACATATACGGGAAGGTACAACCCTGTCTCGCCCATTTCCATGATATCGTCTTCACAAAATGGCCGGGGCTGGCTTACCCTAACCAAAACATCGCCTATGACCATGTTGTAAGTGCTGTAAATATCACCGTTTTGCCGTACAAACGTATAGCCGTATAAAGGAATCCCGTTAAAAACACCTTCATGTACGCTCACTATGCTTTCGCGGTTTATCGCGATATTTCTGTATACATCCAGCGGGTTGCTAAACCCGTAGCGGGTACTCACGTGCAAAGACCTACCAAGGTCAAACGACCCCATATCTATCCCATTTCCCCATCTCTCCTCCTGAAAAAAGGCACTCCCCGTCACAAGAGAACCATGCCTAACAGGAAAAAGAATAGTCCTAAACACTACCTTGTACTCATTATAATTCCGCCGCGTGTTGCCATGACCAAAGGGTCGTCCCGCAAACTGATTGCCCCCCGCCAAAAATTGCTCGATATACTGCTCCAAAAGCTCTACAATCGTATACCCTCCACTACCCCATGTACCAAAGCTATACGGAGGCGCAAGAGCATATGCAGTCGTGCCAAAAAACAATACAAAAAACAATACAAAAATCAACATAAACGAAACAAATATTTTTTTCATACCTACTCCACTCCCTGGCTGCTTGCGATTTCAAAATACTCCGGGCAGTTTTTCAAAAGCTCGGTATGAGTGCCGCGCCCTACGATTTTGCCTTTTTCCAGTACAATAATCTGCTCTGCGCCTATTATCGTGCCTACGCGCTGTGCAATTACAATCACCGTGGCATTGGCGGTATGCTCCTTCAAGGCCTTGCGAAGCTTGGCGTCTGTCTGGAAATCCAAAGCAGAAAAGCTATCATCAAACACAATAATCTCGGGATTTTTGGCCAAAGCTCGCGCAATAGAAAGCCGCTGCCGCTGCCCGCCGGAAACATTAGCCCCACTTTGCGAAATCTCCGCCGCAAAGCCACCGTCCTTCTCATTAATAAAATCAATCGCCTGCGCAACTTCTGCCACCCTTTTTAGCTCGTCGTCCGATAATTCCAAGTTGCCGTATTTAATATTGGATTCAATAGTTCCCGAAAGAAGCTGTCCCTTCTGCGGGATATAGCCTATCTTCTCACGTAGGCCATTTGGACAAACCTCTCGGATGTCCACTCCGCATATCGTAATGTCGCCTTTACCCACGTCATAAAAACGCAGCAGCAAATTGGCAATCGTGGATTTCCCAGACCCCGTCGCGCCTATTATCGCGGTCGTCTGCCCGGGAAAAGCCGTAAAGCTTATATTTTCAATCGCAGGGGCTTCCGCATTGGGATAGCTGAACGAAACCCCGTTAAACCGCACCGTCGCGCCTTCGCTTTTCTCAAACTCCTGTGGATTTTTTTCATCTATGATAGTCAACTCCGTATTTAAAACCTCGGCAATCCTCGCCGCCGACACCTGCGCCCTTGGAACCATAACCAGCACCATAGAAATCATCATAAAAGCAAAAAGCACCTGCATAGAATACTGAAAAAAAGCCATCATATCCCCAACCTGCAACCCTTGATAGGCCACATGCTCCGCGCCCACCCAAATCACGGTTAGCTGCGTAAAGCCCATCATAAAAATCATGGCAGGGTTAACAATCGCCATCACCCGCGCAACAAAAAGCCCAAGGTCGCGCAAATCCACATTAGAAGCGTCAAACCGCTCCTTCTCATGCCCCTGCGTACCAAAGGCGCGAATAACCATAAGCCCGTGCAAAATCTCGCGTGATACACGTGTCAGATTATCCGTCATGGTCTGTATAATCGTAAATTTAGGCATTACAATCGAGACCAAAATCATAACAATGCCGATAAGTACAACTAACATAAGCCCCAAAATCCAGCTAAGGCCGGGCGCACGCTGCAAAGCCATAATAATGCCGCCCGTAGCCAAAATAGGCGCGTAAAGCAGCATTCTGGCAAAAATATTAGCCAAATTTTGCACCTGCGTAACATCATTTGTGCAGCGCGTAATCAGCGACGCCGACGAAAATTTATCAAACTCCGCCTGCGAAAAGCTCTCCACCTTAATAAACAAATCCCTCCGCAAATCCTTGGCCGCCCCCGCTGCAATCTTGGGCGAAATATACGCCACAACAATAGAAAAAGTACCCGCCAACAACGCAAAAACGAGCATTAAACCGCCCGTTTGGAAAATAAATTCCATGCGGTCAATGCCCGTTTCTGCCTGATAAATGATTCCGTAATTAACAATGCCCGACATGAGCGTAGGCAAATAAAGCTCCGCCAGCGACTGCCCAAGCAATAAAATTACAACAAAAATTATGCCAATCCAAAATGGCTTTAGGTACTTTACTAAAGAAAGCATTTTACTGCGCGTCGGCCCATGTGCGATAATGCGTGGCCAAATCCTTATCGCTGCCCATTACATGGATAAGCAACCAACCCACAACAATATCATTAATAACCTTGCTCAAATGCATGGTATCCGGGTGCATTTCCAGCTCACCAAATGCGTAGCCGCCGTCGTCAAAGTCTTCTTTTAGCTTAACCGCGACTTCCATAAAGTCCTTATGCTCTTGGGTATGCTCGGTTGTTCTTGGGTAGTCGGATTCTTTCATAAGGGCTTCTTCGCGGGCGAAGTGGCTTACTACGTATTGCGCCAAAAAGTTGATTGCCGTCTCGTTTTTTTCTTTGCTTCCTTTAATGGAAGATTCCAATACTTCCGCCACCAAGTTGAAAATCTCCTTGTGGTCGTTGTCTACCAGCTTGTGACCTGTTGCGTACTCGTCTTTCCAAAGGCTCATTTTAATACACTCCCCTATTTTTTTCTTTACTATACAATAATCAATTTGGCAATTCAAGCGTAATTCTACCGAGCTTGCCGTCGCGGAATTCATCGAGTACGGTAATTGCGGTACGCTCCAGGTCTATCACGCCGCCTTTCATTTTAAAACCGCGTGCTTCGCCTATGCCTTCCAGCGTGTTTGCCTTATACCGCCTCTGCAAAATCTCCGTATCAAGCGTCTCAAAAATCTCGATAAGGTGATTGGCAAGCGTAATCCTATCCAAAATATCGTCGTTTACCGCGCCTGTGCAGGCCAGCCTAATCCCCACCATCGGGTCATCAAACTTTGGCCAAAGCACCCCCGGCGTATCCATCAAATCAAATTCGCCACCTACTTTAAGCCACTGCCGCCCGCGTGTTACACCGGGGCGGTCGGCGGCAATTGCACCCGCACGGCCTACGAGTTGGTTAATAAATGTAGACTTGCCCACGTTGGGTATGCCCACAATCATTGCGCGTATCGGCGCGTTTATACGACCGCGCTGTTTTTGCTTTTCCACCTTGTCCGCCATTATTTTTTTTAGTGCGGCGGTGAGCTTTGCCGCGCCGCTCTTTTTTTTGTCGTTATCCTTGGCGTTTACCGCCAATGCAAAAAAGCCCTGCCCCGAAAAATAATCCTCCCACCGAGCCGTAACTTTTTCGTCCGCCAAATCGGCTTTATTAAGTACAAGCACACGCTTTTTGTCCTTCGCAAGCGTGTCGATGTCGGGGTTTCTGCTGGAAAGCGGCACACGTGCGTCCAAAAGCTCCACCACCACGTCGATGATTTTCATTTGCGTGGCAAGCATTCGCTTTGTTTTTGTCATGTGACCGGGATACCACTGGATGTTGGACTGCATTATTCCACCCGCCCTGCTCGGCTAAGCGGCCACACACGAAAACCCGCCCTGCCCACCATATCCCGCCGAGGGATAGTCCCCACGCCGGTAAAGCGGCTGTCTTGGCTGCCGTTTCTGTTATCGCCCAGCACAAAAAAATGCCCATCCTCCACGGTGATGGGGAAATCAACATCCCCCCCGGAAAGTGTAGGGCTTTGGGAAAAATAATCATCCAGCCTATTGGAATTTACATAAAAAAACCCGTCATAAAAATCTACGGCATCACCGGGCAAGGCAACCACGCGTTTAATATAAAACTCCGACGGATTACCGGCAAACGGAAACGCAACGACATCCCCCACCTGCGGACGCGACAAGTGATAAACAAGCCGATTAAGCACCACCATATCACCATGCTCCAGCGTAGGAGCCATGGAATTACCGTCCACATGCGCCATACGAAACAAAAACCCACGCACAACAAAGAACAGTAAAGCCGCCAGCCCAAAAGCAACAAGCCACTCTACTGCACCTCGCAATACAGGGTTTTCGATTTTTTTAAACATTAAGCGTTCTTTTTGGCTCTAAAGATAGCTTCCTTAACCTTAGCGGCTTTACCGATTCTGTCGCGCAGATAAAACAATTTTGCACGGCGTACTACACCGCGACGTACCACTTCTATTTTATCCACACGCGGAGAATGAAGCGGCCATGTTTTTTCCACGCCGATACCGCTGGAAAGTCTTCTTACGGTAAATGTTTCGCGCAGGCCGCCGTTTTGACGTTTAAGCACTACGCCTTCGAATACTTGGATTCTTTCCTTCGCGCCTTCTACGATTTTACCGTGTACGCGCACTGTGTCTCCGATATTAAACTCGGGTACTTCTGCTTTTAGTTGGGCAGTTTCGATTTCTTTTATTGCTGCGTGCATTTAAATCATCTCCAATCCAAGATATTATACACATCTTGGACATCCGCGTCAATTGCTGTTATAATTTTTTTTAGGGAGGCGAATAACATCATGGTAAATTTACAAAACAGCTGGGACGAGCTTTTGGCGGAAGAATTTAAAAAAGAATATTATCAAAGCCTACGCGCATTTTTAAAGGAAGAATACCGCACACAAACAATTTACCCAAACATGCACGACATTTTTAACGCGCTAAAGCTAACGGCATACGAAAACGTAAAAGTCGTAATTGTTGGCCAAGACCCATACATAAACCCGGGCGAAGCGCATGGGTTGTCCTTTTCCGTAAAACCGGGGGCAAAAACGCCGCCTTCTTTGGTTAATATTTTCAAAGAATTATCGGACGACGTAGGCGTGCCAACTCCCGAAAACGGACATTTGGAACGATGGGCGCGCCAAGGCGTTCTTCTTCTCAATAATGTACTTACCGTGCGTGCGGGGCAAAGTCGCTCCCATGCAAACAAGGGCTGGGAGCAATTTACCGACACTGTTTTAGGCCATTTGGATGAACGATTACAGCCCGCTGTTTTTCTGCTTTGGGGCAGAGACGCGCAAGCAAAAGGGCGGGTTGTTTCCGCCCGACATCATTTGATTTTGCAAGCACCGCACCCCAGCCCGCTTGCACGGGGGGCATTTTTCGGGTGTCGGCATTTTTCCAAGGCCAATGCATTCCTAAAGCAGCACGGCATAGAAGAAATCGAGTGGTAAGCCCTATAAAAACAACGCAAAACCCCCGTAACAAACCAGCGCAAGCCCGGAAATCACATGGCTAAAAGCCACGGGCAGCCGCTGTACATATTTAATCCGCGCCAAATAAAACGAAATCGCAGAATAACCAAAATGCGCCGCCGCCACAGTCACGGGAATGACTATCGTAGAGACGGGCAAAAAAATAAAAGTAAGCCCCATTGTGATAACCATTGCCTCGATGCTCATCACCAGCCCCACGGGTACAATCGCCTTGGGTGGCTGCTTAAACAAAAAAAACTGCGCAACATACCAAAGCCCAATCGCAATAAACAGCAGCCCCACAATCAAGCCCGTATCAAACGGAATAAGCTCATAAATCTGCTCGGCAATAAAAAACCCAAGCATACATAAACCAAACAAAAATACATTAATCACCACAAGCCACAAAAACCTGCATTTTTTTTGCATCCCCAGCGAAAGCCCGATAAAAAAAGCGTCCACAGACACTATAAGACCCGAAGCCACCATGTTATCACCCGCCACATAATATATATCCATACTATGCGCCACATCTTTTTTTGTTCGTATGTATAATTTTCCTTTTCAAAAGGCACACTAATAAAAATTCCAATGGAAGGAGAATTCTCCATGCAAAACCTTAAACAGTCCGAGCTAAACTGGATACGCGAGGTGGTTTCTGCGCACAATATGTCTGCGTGCAAACTACATGCATATTCCGAGCAAGTGCAAGACCCGCAGCTAAAGCAAATGTTTTCCAAGTCCTCAACAGAAGCAAAGCAAGCAGCACAAAACCTGCTTAACATGCTGTAACTTCCAAAATTCAATTCAAAAGGAGAATTAAAATGCAAGAGAAAGACATCGTACTGGACGTACTCGGCGGCGTAAAGGGCAGCTTGGCCGGATACGCAACATTTATCAGCGAAACGGCTAACCCCACCCTCCGCCAAACATTTCAACAAATGCGCGACGGCGACGAAAAGTTTCAATATGACCTCTACAAAATAGCCGAGCAAAAAGGCTACTATGCAACCTCCCCCGACGCAAGCCCCCACGACATGAACTGCGTAAAAACTTCATTAACAGCAACCCCCGCCCACATGGGTATGAAGTAAAAACGAAGGATAAAAAATTCAACCGACGATAAATGCGAGGTTGACGTAAGAAACTTTTTTAGAAATACGGCGCGGCGGCAAGCTACGCCGTATTTCTTTGTAGTTGGTTGCTTTTAGATTGCTCTACAGCAGTTACAAAATCAAATGCTCCGACAAAATTATAGACGATATGGATTTTACGCTCCTTGCTCTTTCTCTTAAACTCGGATATTTCAATCCTATCTATAAACTCACGTAATACCGTTGCGTTTAAACTTTGTAAGTTGGTGTGCTTCCTTGTCGCGGCGATAAAATATTCTGCATTTGATTTATTTTGTTCACGGTGCTTTACATGTTTTTCTCGTTACAATCAACTTTCTATAATAAATAAATCAGCAGCACTCTTTTATTAACCGCTACTTTGAAAGTTTGACATAAAAAACAGACTGTAATTTTAGCGTTTTTTTACCACAAAGCAATCGGATTACCTTTACAATGAATAAAATTTAAATAATAAATTCATACTCACACATGAAAAAAACATATATATCATTATAAAAATTATATTAATATCAATAAGTTGCGGTGTTATAATACTTTATTATCGTTTTCATGCTTGTTGGTATAAATTCGTATAACATATGTGTATGCCGTATGTGCGAACATAAAAACAACAATACTACCTACGAAAATTAGAAATAGCGGAAGAAACGGTAGTTGCGAAAATATCGTTTCGATTGAAAACAATGTTTGCTTAACCCATAAAATGAGCGTGCAAATTATAATTACGCCATCAAAAGCGACAAGAAAGCTTGCAATGACTGCTACAAAAATTGATTTTTTAGGTTCGCCCCAACATCGAACTCCGCAAATCCCCGCGAAAACTTGCAACACAGAGGCTGTAACAATAAATGGGGCAACCTGCCAAAAAACATCAAGATATATACCGTCAACTCTGTGTGGGTATAACGCGAAGACATACGATAACTGACATGCAATAATCCGCAACACACCTAACGCGATACAAATGCTTGCGGAAACTCTAAGTTTAATATGCCAATTCATTTGTCCGTTTGTATCTATGTTTGTATTCATGTTAACACCTTCCAAAACGCATAAAACTAACATAATTCGTCAATCCCACACTCATCCACGAAATAAAGCTTGTGCTGTGGATAACTTTCAATGGTTTCGGCAAATTCAACTCGTTTTGCCGAACATTTTTCCACATAACTAAGCGTTTTTTTACGCGTAATCTTCAAACGCTTCAATGCGTAGAAAATCGCGATATTGACCGAATTACTCCCTCAATATTGATTCTAAAACAATATAAAGAGAAAAATCCGGGTCAAGTCTTTCGATAATTTTATATATCAACCCATTGCTATCTATCCATAAAGTAGCATCTATCTCCCCTGTTGATTCTACAACGGCAACTCGTACGTACCCTTCAATTGTCTCAATCGTTTCATTTTTGATATGTCTAAACAAATCAAACGTTCCCCTTAAATTATAGAAAAAGAAAATTTCTCCATCTTCATAGTTAGCAAAATTACGTGTTATATCCAGCCCTCTGCTCGCCACATAAAAACGGTTGCTTGCAAATATAGAAATAGGGACATCACTATTAGGCAAGTATAAAGCCTGTGGCCATGTATCAGGGAAGGCAGAGCCATGTATAATCATATCATCTTCTCTTGTTAAACTTAAATATGTGTGTACTTTAACATAATTATCCTTGCTTAAAACAGCATAGTGGTGAGAGATATTTAACTCCCCATTGACCCACTCTCTCTCTTGTACCTCTCCTAAGTTTGAGCCCAAGAAACGATAGTGTTTTTCGTTTATTATTGTATCAATATCCTCCCTAAAGAAAATCCCGGTATATGTCCTCGTCTCTACAATATCCACAGTGCCCAAATAAGGGGAAGAATACCGTAAGTTCATAGCTCCCAATGCGAATGCTTCCCCATCCATAACGGCAGTAATAGTATAATTTGCTTTTTTTACAGGCGTAAAAATAATTCCCGCTTCTGCGATGTTGTGATTTTGTATGATTAAAACAATGCTTAGCGCAATAACAAGAAAAACAACACAACCAATAATAATCTTTTTCACAATTATTCACCCTTAAAAGTTTAAGGCGATAATTTGCACTTCGCTATTTTAGTAACGAAGCGCAAATCCACCCTTATTTTACAAGCATTGATTCGTGTTGAACAATTAGCGACTCCAATAATTCCATGTAAATGGATAATCCCACGAAAACATAATATCATTACCATTAATATTGTAAGCCAATGTTGCGTGTAAGCTTACGGGATTTGAGCCTCTAACAGGTGTATTTGTAAACCATTCTGCTGAAAATCTTCCACCACCGTTATTAGACCCTGTGACGGTTTCATTTGTTTGATTAAGCCAAAATGTTGAGCCGATACTAAACAAAGAAACTCCTCTTATGGTAGGGGTAATCGAAACATTGATAGGAAAACCTCCCCACGTCGAAGTTGTCGTTCCGCTCGGTGCCCAATTCATTAAATGTGCCCCTCCTGATTGTGAAACACGCCACCCAAATCTGCTTATTCCAGTGGTCTCTGTAACTAAATTACCCCAAAAATTACTGACTGTTCGCGTAGCACCGCGAGATTGCCCCTGCATTTGTAACACCCAAATGTTATGGTCATCATTGGCTCTAAAAAGGCTAACCGTCGCATCCACAGAGGCTACAGTCGCCAGGGTTGGGTTGTGGCGATATGTTGTGGGTGTCGTTGACATCAGTGTAAATCCGGCAGGTATAATTCGAGCCTGCCTTGCAAAAACGTTAATGTAATCAGAAACTGCCATATTTCCTAAGTTTAAACCTCTGTCATCGGTGGTCACAGAAAAATTCCCCGAAGCCCCGCCATTTTCGCCGATTACGGTAGAAAATGGCTGCATTTCATTAATGGGGCCTTCAGCGTAAACCGTATTAAAGTTCGCAAGCATTAAAAATGCTATTAAACCCACAACAGACAGAAAACCCATTTTTGTTTTTTTGATTGTAGTTTTCATAAATTAATTCTCCTTTGATTTTTTAGTTTGCTCTTGTAGTTCTGCTCATAGAAACGGTTTCGCTTTCTCCATTTCTAAAGACTGTCGCCGTAAGCGTAAGGCGATAATCGTGTCCCCTGGCTACATAATGCACACGTTCCCATGACCATGTATTGCCTGTGGTATTGAGATTGTTCCATGAGCCAATGTTTGTTATTGTCCCGTTAGCATTAATCCTGTCCAGTCGGGCATTGACGGAAATGCTCTCTGTGCCGGAGCGTCCGATTACTGAGCCTGCCATAGTGGCTCTGCCATTATTAATTTCTAATCCCGCCGCTATAGAAATAGTATGTGACCAAAGTGGCTCAATGGAAATGTACTCGGCAGTCCGTACAGATTCTTTTGCATATGCTTGTACTGTAAAGCCAACTGCAAATACTGCAAACAAGCACAGAGAGATAAACATTCTTTTATTCATAAAAAATCACCTCCCTTCGTTATGTTTTTTGACCCTACTTAACATAACGGTGGAAAATGATTTTTGGTGACACATTTTGCTAAAATTATTAAAACAAATTTTATTTTTATCTTACAATTAGATTCTCTGCTATTTTGATAAGTGTTACAACATCAAGGCAAGTGATGATAGTGATTACATCTTCTCCAACAATCCACATTATTTTATTTTCTATGTGTCCATCACTTGAAATAAATAGCTTTGCCGGTTCTCCGTTTATAAGCACTTCTGAAAATTCCATGTATTCATAGTCAACACCCATAGTAAAATTTGTACCTATAAAACGCTGTATAATAATGTTTTGGTCTGCATCGTCCATAAAAACATAGATACGCAAGGTGTCTTGTGTGTGAGTGTTGATTAATTCAAAACCTTCCGGCTTGTAGTTCAACACAATCTCTCCAACAGATGAATGTGACCTTTCCTCAACCCCAAAGTCGAAAACAATATAATCACCCCGCATATCTATTAAAAAATTTAATATAAAATTTCGTGACGCTTCCACAGACATCAACGCTCCCATGCAAAGCATAGCAATAATACAAAATCCTGCCGCTATTTTTGTAAATGTATTAATAGTTTTTTTCCTCTTCGCAATCCTTTTTTCCCTGTTTATTGCGTCGTAAACTTTTTTATCCAAAGATTTTGTGCGAGGGTATATTTCATTTAATTCTTCGCAACTCGGCAATGCGTCCATTTCTTCTTTTAATGCTTCTTCGGCTGCAATGTTAAACAGCGCGTCAAATACTTTTTTATTTCTTTCAATGTTTGCGCTATTTTCCATTTTTCTCACCTTCCCAAATTTTCTGTGCCATTTTTCTTGCCCTCGACAATCGCTTTTTAGAGTTGGCGTAACTTATTCCCAGCGATTGTGCAATTTCATCATGGCTATATCCACTTGCATGGAGATAAACAACATCCCTTAGATGTTCGGGTAATGATTGGATAATTTCTTTCAAGGAATCGCAAGTATCTTGAATAACCAAATCCGATAAAATGTTAATGTCTTTATCCGGAATTAATTCTAAGTTGTCGTCAATATCCTCTTTGTTTCGCGTTCTCTTATTATAAAAGTCATATGAAATACTTCTCACTACACTAACGATATAACCCCTCGTTTGGTGACTGGAAATATCTTGTAATTTTCCAAGGTGGCGATTAATTTTAATAAATGATTCTGCGACAATATCTTCTGCCAACGCATGGTCTTTAATTATGCTGTTGGCAACGGACATCATTGTACCGTAATACATGTCGTATATTTCCTCGATAAGATTTTCACTCTTATTGCTAGATGTCTTTGAGAAAAATTTAGAGAACAACTAAAATACCCCCTGTCTGCAACGCCCCCATACTGTTGAGAATCATTGTGGTTATTATACACGTATAAGTTAATTAAGTATATTTAAACGGCAATGTTAGTCTATGGTACTATTGATTTCATGTAGTGCCGTAATGGTTGCAAACACAACTGACAATTCTTTTTCGCCCATACCATCAAGCATAGCGTCAACTTGTCTACGTCTAGTGGTTTTGCTTTTGTTATCTTGGAAAAAGAATTGGTCTACAGAAATATTTAGCAATGTTGCAATCATATAAAATTTATTCAAACTTGGGTGTTGTCCTTTTGTCTCAATATATTGGAGATGACGAGACGATAATCCAAGCATTTCCGCTAACTGTTCCCTTGTCCAATTCATATTGCCGCCACGTTTTCACCTTGCGGCGGGTCTTTTAGTGCGTTGGTGGGTGTTTTTAGCTCGGCTTTCGCTCCTGTGTCAATCGTGTTTTGTACTGCGGTGGAATAGTGCTGTATAAATTGGGTGTGTAGGGTATTCATACGTTCTTTTAGCGTGGTTAGGTCCGGGCTTTGCGCTACATGTGTCAAAAGTGCCTTTAACTGTGGGAGGGTGTCGGGTATGCGTTCGTTGGATTGCTCCATGCGCTTTATACCCATAGTAAAAGCCGCTTGTCCCTGTTTTTTTGTGGGGTCGGCGGCTTGTATTTTTTCGTGCTGTTTTTGTAGGTAATCTGCAACGATTTTCAAATCAACTGCGGTTACGGGTTTGGGTATGACTGTAATATTTTCTTTGTCGGAAAGAACAATGCTATGATTTTTACTAAGTGCTGCCACAACAGAATCTAATCTATGCTCTGGCACTCCTACCATTGGGACACGTTCGGGTAAGCCCACATCACGCCCCGTTATTGTTAATCCAAGTCCCGGCTCGTTAGCGAGTATCTTTGCATTTTCGCCCATGACTTCGTAAAAATCGCCTAGTCGTTGGAATACAATGCTGTCGGGGTGGCTATTGCTTAGTTCTGTGTAAGCTTGCCATAAATCTGCGTCCTGTTTCTGCCATTCCGATTACTCGTCTGCATAAGAATATTGGTTTTAGGGTGTTTCTTAATGAGTTCTTATATCAGCCACAGTATTATCGTCGGTTGAATTTTTTTAAATCCGCGTCAATCCATATCCATCCAAACACCCCAGCCATAAACCAGCTCATGCAGTCTGTCTACAGGCTCGCCAAAGATATGCGGTTGTCGTGTCCACCGCCACCAGCCTTGCCGGTCGCCCTGTACATGGTCATGGGTAATAATTGATATATTAAGCCAAAACTCGCTGTCGGGTCGCGAAAAATCCAAAGGGTTTGCAGCCCTTCGCGCCCGTGTTTCCCTTCCGTTTTCTATAACGCCCTGTGATACAAGTTCCAATATCTCAGCGATTTGCGCACGGTTAAAAATCATTACCGCCGGTAAAACCTCACCATCCGCGTGCGCCCTGCCGTCAATGCTCTGCTCGCGGCGGGTAAACTGTAGGTTTATATGGCTTATTTCCTCCGGGTTTCTTAAAATAGGAAAATCCGCGAGTAGTACATGTTCGCTTGTCAAAAATTCATCAAAGCCCGTGTCTGCTATAAAATCGCCTGTGATACTATACTCCCGCGTCATAATCCGCCCGTTGGTTAAAAAATATTTAATATGAACATTCTCGCGGATAAAAAACGTGCCGTCCACATTTTCTACCCAATGCGTGCTGCCGCGCTCCGTAAACGGAACATTATGCAAACGCCTGCGCTCGCTTAAAATAACACGGTGCGCGGCGCGGGTGGATTCTATCGCCTCCGCGTCTGTAAATGCCATGAGCCGCCATTCTTCGTTAGACAGCCCGCCATGTAAAAACGAGTTGCTTACATACACGCCGTAGATATTTGCCGTCGAGGGGATTCTGTTAACATAAAAGCCCATGCCAAACTGCGTAAACAGCAGCATAAACACATACAGACCAATCGCCGTCCCACCATAAATCGGCAGATATTTAAGCTTACCAAAAATTAAAAATGTTTTTTCCGCAATCATCTGCGCGGCCATGTAGCTTATGGCAAAGCCGACTACCAAGCCTACGTGCATGTTGGCCGTGCTTCTGCCAAAGGCAAAAAATATCAGGCCAATAAACCACATCCCCATAAATGAGAAAAGAAAAATCAGCACATGCTTAACAGGCCTGAAAATCACAGAATCTCCCGTACGCTCCACCTGCCGCGCCCTGCTGATAAAAAACGCCGCCACAAACAAAGCCAAAGAAATCACAACATAAGAAATCGCAGGGAAAAGCACATTCCGCTCAAAACCTCCGACCCCATCCCAAAAAAGCTGACCCCAAACCGCAGGAGTATGATAAATAAAAATCAGATTTTGCGTATCCATGTCAAACAAGCCCGCAAATCCAAAAACAAACAGCGACCCGATAGCCTCCGTCGCCCACACCAAGGATATAGGCACAAACGGAATAACCACCATCAAACAAAGCGCAACAAACCCATGCCCCGCCAACGAAAACGCAAGCCAAGCCACCGCAAAATAAAACACGCTGCCAATGCTAAGCATAAACAAAAGCCAAAAAACCTCGCTGCCCGCATAACCCGCATAAGGCAGCATAAGCAAGCTAAACACAAGCATGGGTGTGAGGCTTAAAACAATTCCCGCCAGTGCGTTGGTGAGCAAAATCTGTGTCTTATTAATCGGCATGGAGTAAAACGCCGTGGCTGTTTTTTTGTTAAAAAACATGCCAAACGTACAAAATGCAGCCGCCACAGGCGTAAGCACCATAACCAAAAGCATAAGAAAATGCCGCATTGTCAAAATATTGTTTAACCGAGACGAAAATACCCAATCCGTTACGTTAAACAACGGCATATATACACCAACAACCAATACAACCAACGCCAACGCAGGTATCGCCCAAAAGCGGCGTAGCTGCTCTATAAACAAAGCCTTGTTAATAGCCATTTTAATTGTCTCTCCTTCTTACAAAAGTCAATATTGTATGACCCTCATCTCGCGTTCTTCACGCTCGCCCAGCCCATGCTCGTCTATCAGCTCCAGTAGCCGCGTTATCGCTTCGCCTTGCAAATGCGGGGTATTCCACCATGGTAGGCGCGACCATCGCCCGGATTCTTCGACGCGAGGGATGTTTGGTAGCGACATGTGCAACGTCGGTTGCATGGTGGGAGACATCCACATTAAATCATTAGCAAGCCACTCACGATGTTCCCATTCCGCAATGCTTGGGGACGACTGCCTTACCTCCACAGCGTTTTCCATCGTTATCTGCTTTATTAGGGCTAAGGCTAGGTTTATTTCTGCCCTGTTTGTTATGATGATTCGCTCCCAGTCGCCGCGTGACCATACATATTGTCCAAGCTCGGGATTGAATTCCGGAAGGCTAAAGCTTAGCACGATATGGTCTATTTCTTCCGGTATACGGAAAAATACATACGGTGCAAGCACTACAAGCTCACTTGTCAAAAACTCCGTAAGCCCCGCACTCTCGATAAAATCTCCCGTTACCGTATACTGACGCTGTATCACACGACCGTCGTTTAGGATGTATCTGAAAATCAGATTTTCTCGCGTGCGTATTGTTCCGTCGAGCTGTGGGCTTGTATAGGTTAGGCCTCGGCGGATATTTGGGATTTCGTGCAGGTCGCGTCTTCCGTCCAGCATTTTTTGGTGCGCTGTACGGGTTGCTTCTATTACATGGGGGTCTGTGACGGAAATACGACGCCATTCTTCCTCCGTTATACCACTTCCAACAAACCAGTTTGTTACGAAAACCGCATAAACTTCATCCCTTGCAGGAATACGGTTTACATAAAACCCAAGCCCAAACTGCGTCACAATAAGAATAACAACATATATCCCCGCCGCAGTCCCGCCGAAAATCGGCAAATATCTCATTTTACCCAAAACCATAAAGGATTTTTCTGCAATCATCTGCGCGACTATATATGCCAGCGCAAAGCCCACGACAAATCCAACGTACATATTTGCAATGCTCATGCTTGTGTCATAAAAAATCGCACCCATGATAATCATGCCAATAAACGAAAAAACAAAAACCAGCACATGTTTAACAGGGTTAAAAATCACGGAGTTGCCCGTGCGTTCTGTCTTACGCGCACGGCTCACAAACCACGCCGCCGCAAACAAAGCCACCGCAATCACGATATAAATAAGCGCGGGAATATAAATACCCTCCATCCGAGAAAGCGTCCCATGCCGTATAAACACACTCCAAACGGCAGGATTATGGTATGCCAGAAACTCATCAAAAACAAAAATCCCCGTCGTAAACCCACCCGCAAAGCCATAAACAAACAACTGCAAAACAGCCTGCACAAATGTAATCGCCAACGTAGGCACAAAGGGAAGCACCGCAACCAAGCAAAGCGCGACAAACCCATGCCCCGCCATAGAAAACGCAAGCCAAGCCACAGCAAAATAAAATATGGAGGCCAAGCTCATCTGCATAAACAGGCTAAAAATCACAGGGAATGCATTAGCACGCGCACCCTCGACAAATCCGCCGGGCAAAGCCGTAAGCGGCACAGCGGCCGTCTGGCTCCACGAGCCTCCTCCTGCCCCCCGGAAAGTACCCACAGCATACAACAAATGATTAACATTACCGGCAACATCCTGCACATGAATCGGCAGCAAAAGCACCAAGCTAAAAACCAAAACAGGAATTACACTTAAAATAATCCCCGCAAGCGCGTTGGTGGCAAAAAGCTGATTTTTACTAAGCGGCATGGAATAAAACGCCGTGGCCGCCTTCTTATTAAAAAACATGCCAAAGGTACAAAACGCCGCCACTACAGGGGTTAGCACCATGTTAAACAACTGAAGTGCGTTGCCCATGATTACGATATCTATAAATCGGCGCATGGTCCACCAGTCACTTATCTCGGTACGCATTGGCATGTATATCGCCAAAATATAAATGAGCGCGGACAGCGCGGGGATTGCCCAAAAACGCTTTATCTGCTCGATAAGTAATGCGCGATTGATAATTTTAGACATTTTCCGCCACCTCTTTGCCGTGGTTTTCGTAAAGGTGGATAAAAATTTCGTCCAGCGACGGTGGCGAGTGTTCAAATGCTCCGCTTTCGCTCATTTTTGTCTTTAGCTCGTCGAGGTCGCTTTCCAGCAGCATTTTTCCGTCTTTTATAATGCCGACAGTGTCGCATATGCCGTCCATTTCCTTTAAATTGTGGCTGGAAATCAGTACCGTCATTTGTCTGTCTGCTACGTCTTCGATTATCCATTTGAAAATACGACTGCGCACAATCGGGTCCAGCCCGTCGATAGGCTCATCCAGCAGCAAAACCTCCGGCGTCGCAGAAAGCGCAAGCGCAAGCGCGGCCTGCTTTTGCATTCCCTTTGAAAAGCGGCCTACACGACGTTTTTGGTCTAAGCCCATGAGTTCTACCAGCTCGTTAAAGCGGGCGGTGTTCCAGTTTACGTACATATTACGGTAAAACCTGGCAAGCATTTTTAAATTATACTGCGGGAAGAAATACAAATCGTCGGACACATATCCCATACGCGACTTTACTTTATCATTATCGTAGACATTTTCTCCGTCAACGGCAATTACACCCGCGTCGCTCTTAAAAATCCCCGCAAGGTGCTTTATTACCGTGGTTTTTCCCGCGCCATTTACACCCACCAGCCCGTAAATACTGCCTTTAGCAACGCTCATGCTAAGGTTATCCAAGGCTTTAAAATCATCAAAATTTTTATTTACATTTTCCAGATTAATCATTTTTTCCCTCCAGATTGTTGATGTACAGGCTTATATCTGCCTTGCTCTCCCCACGGAAAATAAGCTCGCGTACTATACTCGCCAGCTTTTCGTAGAGCGATTTTACTTCTTTGCTTGTTTCTTCCTCGGGCGGAGCCGCTATAAAACTCCCCTGCCCTATTACCGTGTAAAAATATTTTTGTGTCTCCAGCTCGCGATAGGCCTTTTGTACCGTGTTTGGGTTTACGCCCAGCCCCCGCGCCATGTCTCGGATAGACGGTACACGGGTATTTTCGGTTAATTCTCCCGAGATTATCCGCCGTTTAAAGCTTTCGATTATTTGCTCGTAGATTGGTTTTCGATTTTTTAAATCAATTGTAAACAAGCACCCACCTCCATTCTAATGGGGACTACGCCCCCAAGCCCCCTCGTTACGCACGGCAAAGCCGTGCCTTGCGCGATTTATTGAATCCTTTACGTGTATTATATACGTTAATACACGCATGTCAATATTTTTTTTTCATTTTATGACATAGTAATCCACTTGCCACGCACAAAACGCGTAAGCAACATGGCAAGCCGAGCGGCTTGGTCAACAATAATCGCAATCCAAGCCCCGGTAAGCCCCCACCCCAGCGGATAAGTCAACAAAAACCCCATAGCAGGGCGCAAAATCCCCACAGTCAAAATCATGGTAAGCGCGACAAACCTCGTATCGCCCGCGCCCCGTAAGCTACCCCCCATAACCACCTGCGCCGTCTGAAACGGCATAATCACCGCAAGTATCAAAATCAAACCCGCCGCAGTCTCGATTATGCCCTCATACGCAGAAAACAGCATAGGAAACCAAAACCGAAAAACTACACAAATCCCACTCAAAGCCAACGCACAAAAAATAGCCAACCTAAGCCCAATCTTCCCATACACAGTGGAAAGGTCGGGTCTTTTTTTGCCCAAATTCTGCCCCACAAGCGAAGTCGTCGCAATCCCAATCCCATCAGCAAAAGTAAAACTCAAAGCCATAAGCTGCATAACAATTAAATGCGCCGCAAACTCCTCCGTCCCCAAATTAGCCACCACAAGCGCGTACAGAAAAAACCCAACCCTAAGCCCAATCTGCTCAACAATACTCCCCGAAGTGAGTTTACCTATTTTCCGAAGCATTTGAAAATCAAAATCAAGACCGTGGGGCTTTGCCCCAAACCCCACAACCTTTTGAAAAAGGTTGACCAAAACTTTAACATTTAGATTTATATAAAGTGGACTATTGCGGTGTACGACGGTGTATGCGGCCAAGCAAAAGGCCACAAAAGCCGCTATTACCGTAGACCATGCTGCGCCGTCCACTTCCATCCGCGGAAAGCCTAAGCGGCCTTCTATGAGTAAAAAATTAAGCACGACGCTAAGTACCTTCGCGACTACATTTACCTTCATCGTAATCTTCGTATTACCGCAGGCTCGTTGTGCTGCACAAATTGTCATTGTCATAACCTGAAAAAGCAACGCAAAGCTGGTAATCCTGAAATACGAAGTCGCGGGTGCGATAGTATCTGCCTGCGCCCCGGAAATCATCATCATAGGCCTCGCCAGCGACACCGAGATAACCGTAACAAGCACACCTAAAATCAAGTTTATGACCAGCGCGGTTTTTAAACAGCTACGCACCGCACGCATATCTCCCGCGCCCTTATTCCGCGCAATTATCGCCGTCACAGAAATATTTAACGCAAAAAAAATCGCCAAAAATATCATACGCGGTTGTATCGTAAGCCCCACCGACGCTACGGCGACACCGTGTGCGTCCAGCCGACCTACCATTATCGTATCAATCATACCCATGAGCGACATGCTTACCATTTCCACCACAGCAGGCAACGCAATACGCAAAGAAGCCCCGTAAGCCTCTCGGCTATCGGGGATTTCTCCATGGCGTTTTTCAGGTTTTACCATGTATTCTGTGGCGAGTAGTCGGTTAATTAATTTCACGCCGCCCCTCCAGTGCGCGGGATAGAGTTACTTCGTCTACAAATTCCAAATCGCCGCCTACGGGTACACCGTGGGCTATGCGGGTTACTTTTATGCCTGTTTCCTTGAGAATTTTCGCGATATACAGTGCTGTGGCTTCGCCCTCGACGTTGGGGTTTGTGGCGATAATTACTTCTTCGGTGGGCTGCTCCTGAAGCCGCTTTAAAAGCGCGGCAATCGTCAAGTCATTTGGCCCAACGCCATGCATTGGCGAAATCGCGCCGTGTAGTACGTGGTACAGTCCGCTGTATTCGCCGGTGCGCTCGTAGGCGGCCATGTCGCGAGGGTCTTCCACCACCATTATCGTAGCCGTGTCACGTTTTACATTTGCGCAAATCGAACAAGGGTCTGCGTCCGTGAGCGCGCAACAAGTCGCGCAATATCTAACATTGCGCCGCGCCGACAATATCGAGCCGGCCAAAGCCTCGGCTCTTTCCTCGGGCAAATGGATAATATAAAAGGCGAGCCGCTGTGCAGACTTGCCTCCTATACCGGGTAAACGCGAAAATTCTTCGATTAGCCGCGTCACATGTTGTCCGTAGATGTTCATTACAAGCCTCCAGTTAACATTGCTTGAGAGGTTTAAATGTCAAAACCCCGCTCAAAACATACCGGGCAAGTTCATCCCGCCCGTTATTTTCGACATCTGGGAATTTATCGACTCGTCCATCTGTCTAATCGCCTCGTTTACCGCGCTCATCACGAGGTCTTGCAGCATTTCCACGTCGTCAGGGTCTACAACATCGGGCGAAATCACAAGGTCGAGTATCTGCTTTTCGCCATTAATCGTGATTTTTACCGCACCCCCGCCCGCAGATACCTCCAGCTTTTTTTCCGCCAAAGCCTCTTGCGCATCCGCCATTTGCTTCTGCATTTTTTGCGCTTGCTTCATCAGTTGATTCATGTTCATTCCGCCCGGCATTCCGCCGCCGAAACCGCCTCCAAATCCTTTTGGCATTTTAAAATTCTCCTTTCAATTTATACTACATGTCCTCTTAGCCATCTATTTTTTCAATGGCGCGGGCATTCATCATTGTTATAATGAAAACTTATCTTTTATCATCTGTGCAACAACGCTTGGTAGTAAATCAGTATTGTTAATTTTCACATAATTCTCATAGGGTACTTCTCCATCGAGCGTTTCAATACGTATTTTTTTGTCCAATTCTATTAGCCTTGCATTTGATGCCTCAACATTTCGCTTTGTTGGCTTGTGTTGCAGTCTGTTTTCCGTACCATTTCGTTGAAGTCTTATTTCTTGCGAAGCAATTAATTCAACAAAGTAAATATTTGCTCCTTTTCGTCTAAATATGTCAACAAGATGCTCAACATATGCCCAATGGGTTTTATTATTAAGTGACCAAAAATGAGTGAAAATCATTCCGCATAAATCTGAATTTGAAATTCTTTCAAATATTAATTCTGTGAATTGTTTTTCTGTATCCTCATCGCGTCTACCAAATATTTCAAAAATAGGCTCAATAATCATATGATTATGAACAAGGCGCAAATCGGTTAGTTTTGCCAATTCTTGCCCAACTGTCATCTTTCCTACCGCGCTTGCTCCAAATATTACAATCAATTTCATAATTGTTGCTCCTATTCAAAATATATACATGCATCTACCATTCCTCATCGCCCGGCGACATTTCTTGTACTTGCTCCATCGTTGCCCAGTCGTCCTCTTCTTGCGGAGGCGGCTCGGGCTGGTCGCTCCCGTTTCCGGGAGCTGCTCGCCCATGCGTCCCGGGCAATGGCGGCTCTTCTGTTTTTTCTATTGGCTTATTGTACGCCTCTCTCACCTCTATGGCAAGGTTTGGCGGCGTTGTTAAATTAAAAAAGTCCGCAAGCTGCTCGCGTATGATGGCCTGTTTGCCCTCGATTAATTTTTGGCTGGTCTCATCACCGCAGTAGATTTTCAACATCCCATTAACCTCCTCCACCTCGCAACGCACACATATAGAGCGTATGGGAATAGGAAGCTTTAAGCAAAATCGCTTCCAGCTTGGGCGAATTAATTCGCCTTTACCCGCAATTGCGAGCGAAGTACGCTCGCGGCTATTCACATAACCCGAAGCAGGCGTAGATGTTTTTGACAAAACCTCGCCGGGCGGCGCGGAGACTGGTCTAGCGGGTGTTTCTACAACCGTAGTAGATGTTTTTGAATTAACCGCTCCAAGCGGCACAGATACCGGGCTGGCAGGCATTTCAACATGACGCGCTTGCTGCGTCTCCACCGGCATACAAATTTTCAAAGCACAAACTTCAAACGCCGTGCGCATATGCGGCACAAACTTCATCTCACGAATAGTCTCGGAAAAAGCCGCGATATACCTCATTAAATTCTCCTTGGATACACGCCCCGCCTGCTCCTTTAGCTTAGCTTCCCCGTCGGTAAGCCCCGCCACCAGCACATCCCTAAAATGCCTAACAAGGTCGTTAGCAAACTGGCTAACATCACGCCCCGCGTCCATGGCAGACGCGATTATGCCGATAATAGCGGCAGTGTCCGCCGTTGCCAGTGCGTCGGTAAACTCAAACAACTGCGCCCTATCCACCGCACCAAGCACCTCGCGCACTTTCGCCAAGGAAAGCCCTTCGCCTTCGCCAAAGCTGATGCACTGGTCGAGCAAGCTAACCGCGTCACGCATTGCCCCATCAGAATGATAAGCAATATAATCTAACGCCGCTTCTTCAAAATCCACGTCCTCGCCTTCCAAATGCCCGCGCAAAGCCGCCACCATATCCACGGCAGAAATCCGCCTAAAATCATACCGCTGGCAACGCGACAAAATAGTCGCAGGTATTTTCTGCGGGTCGGTCGTCGCCAAAATAAAAATAACATGCGAAGGCGGCTCTTCCAGCGTTTTAAGCAACGCATTAAACGCCGCGCCCGACAGCATATGCACCTCATCTACGATATAAACCTTAAACTGCCCCTCATTAGGCAGATACTTTACCTCATCGCGCAAATCGCGGATATTCTCCACGCCGTTATTAGAAGCCGCGTCTATTTCCGCGACATCCAAGCAGCGTTCTGCGAGGATACTCTTGCACATTTCGCACTCATTACAAGGCTCGCCGTCCTGTTGCTCGGGGCAATTTATCGCCCGTGCCAAAATCTTGGCCGCCGAGGTCTTCCCCGTCCCACGCGTCCCACAGAACAAATAGGCATGACTAACCTGCCCGCTAACCAACTGATTAACCAGCGCACGCACAATATGCGGCTGCCCAACAATATTTTTAAATGTACGCGGCCTAATTTTGCGGTATAATGCGGTATAAGACATTTTTGCACACACTCCTTATTTTATATAATACCAAAAAACACGGAGGTTTTCCATGCCCTTTCCACTAACTCACATGTGCGTCGCATGGCGCATTTTAGAAAAAAATCCATTACCGCAAAAAGAAGCCGCACAATTCATGCTTGGCGCAATCTCGCCCGACGCCATCCACTACCGCGCCGAATACCAAGGCGCGGAAATGAAAAACATAGGCCCCGCAAAAAAAACAACCCACCTATGCCCGGTGAGCGAAGAAAAATGGGGACAAGTAACCGACAACGTGGGTTGGGAAAAAATAATCCGCGATTTTTCACGCGCCCACCGGGGCGACCCCTTTGCCCAAGGCTATGCCTCACACACCCTCACCGACCTACACAACAACAGCACCCTCTGGAAAACATTCATAACAAACCACCCCACAGAAGCCGCAAAAGGATACGCCAGCGACTACTACAAAGACCTAAAAGCCATAGACACCCGCCTATACTTCGAATATCCCGCCACCGCCCAAATAATGCAGCTCCTGTCCTATGCCACCCCCGAAGAAATCCCCACCCTCGTAACAAAACAAGAAACCCACGCCATCCAACAAAACATCCTACACACACATTTCGCAAACGCCACCCCTGCAAAAAATCACACCTACCTATTCACCACCTACGAAAACACGCTGGATTTCATAGAAAGCGCGACGAAGCTTTGTTTTACACTAATATAGCCCCACAAATAGATTAAACTAATTCCCAAAAAGAGGTGCAACCATGACCCCAAAAGCCATCTACGAAAAAATAACAACAAACATAAAAACCGCAGTCATAGGCCGTGCGGAATCCATCCATCTATCCGCAATAGCCCTGCTCGCCAAGGGCCACATTTTACTCGAAGACGTACCCGGCTCGGGCAAAACCCTACTCGCAAAATCCCTGGCGGCCTCGGTAAACTGCGATTTCAAGCGTATCCAATTCACTCCGGACATGCTGCCCTCCGACATCACAGGCATAAACTACTTCAACATGAAAACCTCGGAATTCGAATTTATGCAAGGCCCCATCTTCGCAAACATAATCCTGGCCGACGAAATCAACCGCGCCACCCCAAAAACCCAAGCAGGCCTGCTGGAATGCATGGAAGAACGCCAAGTAACGATAGACACCGTAACCCACCGACTAGCCCCACCATTTATGGTAATCGCCACCCAAAACCCAATCGACACGCAGGGTGTATTCCCGCTACCCGAAGCGCAGCTCGACCGCTTCACATTCAAAATCCCCATGCAATACATAACACACGAGGACATGGTGCAAGTCCTAAAAACCCACCAAATAGAAAGCCCAACCCTACAGCCCGTAGTAACAGCAGAAGAAATCCTAACCGCCCAAGCCCAAATCCCACAAATCTTCGTACACCCCGACATGATGGGCTATATCGCAACGCTAACCGAAGCCACCCGCACCCACGAAGGCGTAATCCTGGGCGTAAGCGCGCGCGGCGCACTTGTCCTAATGAGAACGGCACAAACCATAGCGGCAATAAACGACCGCGACCACGTAATCCCCGACGACGTAAAGCAAGCGGCAGTCCCCGCCCTGGCGCACAGGCTAATACTGCGCGGCTCGGAACGCCTGAAAAAAACTGCGGCAGAAGAAATAATCACAGAAATCCTAAACACCACCACCGTCCCCACAGAATTCTTGCAAAGCTGATGGTTGCCCTGATTATCATACTAACCGCCGCCCTACTCGTGACGATATACCATATCCGCCGCACGGGCTTAGAAAAAATCGCCTACAAACGCTACTTCTCCCAAGCAGGGGTATTCGAAGGCGACACAGTTATGCTGGTGGAAGAAATTCAAAACCGCTTCTTTCTTCCGCTATGGTTTGTGGACGTGGACGCGTATTTATACGGCGAGCTTCGCCTTCCCGACTTCCCAAGAACAGGCGGTATGCAGGAATTCACAAGCCGTTTTTTTCTCGCACCGTACACGCAGGTAAAACGCTCGATTCCCATAGAATGCACAAAGCGCGGCTACTACGAGTTGGATTCCGTATACGTGCAAAACAGAAGCCGCGCCGCAAAAACAAAGCTTTTCGTATACCCCCGCGCCCTACCCCACCAAGAAAACAACCCGCTTGAAAATCAAATGCAAAACACGGAGCAATCCAACCGCAGGCTACTGCAAGACCCGTTCAGTTTTGCGGGTGTGCGCGAGTACCGTTTTGGCGACCCGTTCAAAAGCATAAATTACAAAGCCACGGCAAAAACAGGCGCGTTAAAAGTAAACGAGCGCGATTTTTTCTCAGGCAGAAACATAATGCTGTACATAGATTTTCACACCCCCCACGCGGCGACCATGGAAAAATCCCTTTCCTACGCCGCAGACATGGTGGACAAAGCAATCAAACAAGGCTACAACATAGGCTTTGCGGCAAACTGCCAAAAGCAACTCGGTCGAGAAAACCACATCCGCTACCCCCTACGCCGAGGCCAAGAACACTACATTGAAATCCTACGCGAGATGGCAGCCATCCGCATATCGGAAGGCTGTTCCTTTGCATGGCTACTGCAACAAGACATCGACATCCTATGGAACGCCGAAATCTACCTAATAACAGAAAACAAAACCATAGACAACATAATCGCCGCCCTGCAAACCAAAGGCAACCACGTAACGCTTTTAAAGGTGGACAAATAATGGAAATCAACACGATAATACTAATCCTGGCGTCCACAGCGTCGATTGCAGCCTTGGCATGGCTGCTTTTCAGCCTGCGCAAATTACTAAAAAATCTAAACATTAAAAAATTTTTCCTGGAAATCTTCGAATTTATCGGCAAAAAGCTCACGCACCTGACAAGCAAGCTGCCAACAGGCAAAGCTCACCGCCCACGCCTTTTCAGCGACGAAAAAATCCGCATTTTCTCCGAAAAAAAACGCAACCCCTTCCGCAAAATGAAATGGAAAAACCTGCAAACCCACCGCGAGCGCGTGAGATTTATATATGTATCCTACCTGCAAAGCAAAATAAAAAAGGGCGCGATAGTCACCCCCTCCAACACCCCAAACGAATTATCCCAAAAGCTAAACCCCGGCAACAAATCCCCCGACGCCCAACTCTTCCCGCTATACAACAAAGCCCGCTACGCCAACGAAACCACCCCCATCACAGAAGAAGAAATAACAGAAATCCTACCCCTCAAATGACAACCTCAAACGCTCGGCGCACGCAACTATGCCTTCGATATTCTCCTTGGTTTTCATATTCGCTTCCGCATACTTCATAATTGCCCTCACCGACGACAGTGAGTTTTCAAACAAATCATTCATCCACTGATACCTCGGAAATAACCAAAAATGAAAATGTCCGCTACGCTCCTCTTGGATAAATGTACACTCCAAAATATCCTCAAAAGACAAAAGCGCAGTTCTCGCATGGTACAGCAACTCGAAAAACTCAATGGCCTGTGCCTCAAATAAATCCGTGATGGATTTTATATGTTGCTTGGACGCGATAACCAAAAAACCTTTTATCGGGACTTCCGGGTCTTGGTGCAATATGAAATTTTTCGTCTCCTTAATAATGCCCCCAACAGGAACAATCTCCCTGCATACCAAGGAACAACCTATACAATCAACATCAAATTCGTGTCCGAAAACATCTGTTATTTTCATTTGTCACCATAATGCCCTTTGCATTGTATAATATTGATTTTTTCATCTTCTGTAATGCTATAAACCAACCTGTTTTTCTTATCTATGTCTCTGCTCCAATATCCGACCAAATCGTCTTTTAATGGCTTTGGATGCCCCAGCCCTTCGTGTCCGTTTCGGTCTATGTCTTTGTAGTTCGTTGATTTTGTTTAATGTTTTCTTGTCCTCTTTTTGCCAACGGAGATAATCATCCCATGCGTAATCGGAAAATATTTTATTCATTTTGCCATTTCCTCTAATTCTTCCATGGTTTTTACAACAACTTGCCCGCACTCCATTTGATGTTTCGATTCCATTAACCTTTTCATATTAATTTCATCAAAATAATTATCTCGCAAAGTTATCTGAAAAGGTATACCCTGCTCCCTAAGGCATTGACGGACAAATGTATTTACGGCGGTGGTTAAATTAAACCCAAGGTCACGGAATAAACTATCCGCGCTTTCTTTTATATCTCTATCCATACGGATATTTACATTAATTTGCTGACTCATTACACGCAACTCCTTTTATTAAGATTACATATAATATTATATGCATATTTTATAAAAAATCAACCAGTTTACTATTCCCCCGCAATAGCTTACAAATAACTACAAAAAATGCACTAACTGCTGCACATGCGTAAAAGCCTGTCCCAGAAAGTGCATAGAAACGAATAACAAATAAATGCTTAGCGCAGCCCCTTTTTATACTCCTGTTCAATACTTACCATAAGCACTTGCCGGCCGTTTTCGTCTTGTTGGAATGTGTCGGGTTTACCTGTGAGCTGTTTTTTGTTGTTGCCATCTGCATTTAACCACATGTCCAAATACCGGTCGTAGACTTCTTTACGGAAGGCTTCTTTGTCGCCTTTGTAGCTTTCCGGCATGATAAATTTAAAATAGTCTCCTGCGTCCGTTTCCACAACGATTAGCTTAATTTTTTCGGATTCAATATAACCCGGAGCTTCTGTAAATGGTCTTACCGTGACCTCAATACTTTCTATGATGAAGGTTGTAACTCGATGGACACTAGCGATTCTAATGAAGGGGATTGGTTTGCCTTCGATTATCGGGAAGGTATGCTGTAGTCGGAAGTTTTCCCCGTTGGTGATGGAATGGCTATCCAGCCATTCGTAACCGGGCATACCTGCCATCCACATGTTGCCTCCGTTTGCAACGTCATCGGTGATTTTTCCGTTTACTTCTATAACACAGTAGTGGTTTGGCGGTATGCTTAGTGCTTCAAGCTTTATATCGATTCCGTCCCAGTCGTTTATAGTGTTGGTGACATGAATGCCGTTTTGCAAAAATGTGTATGTGGGGTCGCCTGATGATTCAATCACACTTGTGTTAAATCCACCCACGGAAGTGCCGATTTCAAAATCGCGTATCACTTCATCTGTTGCCAGTGAATACACAGTTTTCCACCCGTCGGTATCAAATTTTATCGGTACATATCGCTGTAGTTGATGATAACCAAGCCCTTTTTTTACATCGCTATGCGTAAAAAGTCCGTGCGCAATTAAGTCGCGTGAGGTGTCGTGAGTAAAATTTGTACCACCCAGCCATTTTAGAATTTGAGGATATAAACTTGCCATGCTGTCGTCGTCCATGTCTACGCATATGGCGGTGGCGTATAACCCGCCTTCTACTTCGATGATTTTATAGGGTGCGGTGTCTGCCTCGGTTACGTCGTCGTTAATTGCAAAAATTACCGCGTTTGTTTCACAGGAAATTTCTTTATCGAGAAAAAACTCGCTGTTATCCCAAACAATATTTTTGCGAAGGTGTTTGTTGTTTTCGCCCCATTCCCAAAAGTTGTCGCCGCAATGGTCTACGGTTTTCCACCCCGATGTCACCGCTCTAAATTTTGGCAGCTTTACCACCATAACGTCGGGGAGCTTTTTGCTGTCGAGCTGCGATGTAACTTCCATAAGGCGTTGCAGCGGGTTTTCGATTTGGTTTTCGATGTCTTTTGCTTTTTCGTATAATTTTTTAACATCCGAATCATTTGAGAAATCGGCTTTTTTTATTTGGCGGATAAATTCCAAGACGATTTTTTTCAGCTCGTGAAGCAGGGCGACCTCGTGGTCGATGTCATTCACCTTTTTGCTCAATACCTCCAGCACTATCTCCGAGCCGGACGCGCTAAAAATCTGTTTGATATCCTTTATGCTGATGCCAAGCTTTCGTAAAACCAAAATCTGTTTCAGTCTTTTTACCGCCTCCTCGTCGTACAAGCGGTATGCGTAGTCGTCTGTTCGAGTACTGTAAATCAGCCCCATGTCTTCGTAGTAGCGCAGTGTGCGCGCCGATACATCATACATTGATGACATATCACGGATTTTTATGAGATTGCTCATGTGTTGCCTCCTTTTTTATCGCGGATTAATGATGCGTATATCATAAACGCTTCCCCAACGGAAGAGTCAACAGGGTTATACGTGCACGATTAATTTGCTTATTTCCCCGCAGTATTCTATAATATTCCGCATTGATTTCGCTTATTTGAAAGGAGTTGTCGATATGATTTCTTTCCAAGATATAAATATGACATACAAGGTTGCAAAGCGTCAACAGGGCTTGCGAGCGGCATTAAAATCCATAGTTAAGCGGGATTACACCTATGTGGAGGCATTAAAAAATGTTTCTTTTTCCATAGAAGAAGGCGAAATCATCGGCTATATAGGCCCAAACGGCGCGGGAAAATCCACCACAATAAAAATATTAAGCGGAATCCTCGTACCCACAAGCGGTGATTGCTCGGTATTTGGCAAACGCCCATGGGATAACAGAATCGCCCATGTAAAAAACATAGGCGTTGTCTTTGGGCAACGTACGCAGTTAATGTGGGATATCCCAGTCATTGATTCTTTTGAGCTTTTGCGAGACATATACAGGGTACAAACCGCCGACTACAAAAAAAATCTCGATGAACTCGTCGAGATTTTTAGCCTATCAGAATTTATAAACACACCCGTCCGCCAGCTTAGCCTGGGTCAGCGAATGCGCTGCGAAATAGCGGCTTCTTTACTACATAGCCCACGCATTTTATTTTTGGACGAGCCTACCATCGGACTGGACGCTGTTTCCAAGGTAGCCGTGCGTAATTTCATAAAAAGAATAAACAAAGAAAACGACGTTACCGTAATGCTAACCACCCACGACATGGGCGATATCGACGCACTTACCGACCGAGTAATGCTAATCGGAAAAGGACAAATCCTATACAACGGAAGCTTCGAGCAGATGAAAAGCAAGTACACCAATATCGACGAGCAATCCCGCACCATAGAGGAAATAATAGCAGAAGTTTACGAGGATTTTTCTATATGAAGCCGTATATTTCTCTTTTTCGTGTTAGGCTTTTAAATGGACTGCAATATCGTGCGGCGGCTTTTGGTGGGCTTGCCACTCAGTTTTTTTGGGGGCTTATGCTTGTCTTTATTTTTGCCGCATTTTATGGAGAAGATGGGTATTCCAACGGATTTTCTTTTAGCGACCTTGTTACATATATTTGGTTGCAGCAGGCATTTTTGGCGTTTATTTTCCTTTACGACTGGGATAACGAATTGCTTGAGATGATTACCACAGGTGGGATTAGCTACGAACTGTGCAGGCCTGTAAATTTGTATCAGGTATGGTATGTAAAGCTGTTTTCTAAGCGGCTGGCGAGTGGGTTGTTAAGATTTTCGCCTACGGTTTTGATTGGGCTTTTATTGCCGTATCCGTATAATTTGTCGCTGCCGCATAGCCCGTTGGCGTTTTTGCTGTTTATCGTGACTTTATTTTTGGCACTAACCTTACTCGTGGCGATTGCCATGTTAATTTATATTTCTATTTTCAAAACAATGCACCCCGGCGGCTCAATAATGATATTTGGCGTAATCGGAGAATTTTTTTCCGGACTTACCATTCCCATACCGCTTATGCCTTTGTGGCTGCAAAACGTAACGCTTTATCTACCGTTTAGATATACGGCGGATTTGCCGCTGCGGGTATACTCGGGGCATATCGGCACGCAGGAGGCTTTGATGGGGATAGCCATGCAAATTTTTTGGATTACTATTTTAGTAACGGTGGGCGCACTAATTATGAAAAGAATCACACGTCTGTCCGTAGTACAAGGAGGATAACATGAAGCTGTATTTTAAATATGTACGCTTGCTTTTAAAATCCCAGACGCAGTATAAGGCTTCTTTTGCGTTGCTGTTGTTTTCGCAATTTCTTTATCCCTTTGTATCGTTTGCGGGGATTTACCTTTTGTTTGAGCGTTTTGGCAATATACATGGCTGGACAATGTTTGAGGTTTTTGTCAGCTACGCTGTTATTGTAATGAGTTTTGCTGTTGCCGAGTGCTTTTCCAGAGGGTTTGACCAATTCTCAAATATGATACGGACAGGCTTGTTTGATAGAGTTTTGGTTAGGCCGCGGGGGACTGTAGTACAGGTTTTAGGCTCGGGGTTTGATATTAAAAGGCTTAGCCCGTTTTTGTTTTCTGTAGTTGTACTCATACTTGCGATAGTTTTTGGGGATATACAGTGGACTTTTGTACGGGCTGTAATGCTTTTTAATATGATAGTCGGCGGAACTGTTATTTTTAGCGGAATATACATGCTGCAAGCAACCGTATCGTTTTGGACAATCGACGGGCTGGAATTTGCAAATATCTTTACCCACGGGATTAGACAGCACGCAATTTATCCGCTGGATATTTTCCCGCGAGGGATTACGATTTTTCTTACGTTTATAATTCCGTTTGGGACGATAACGTATTTTCCGCTGCAATACCTGCTCGGCAGAATCGACGGCATGGGCTGGCTATACGCATTTATGCCGCTTGCAGGGGCGTTGTTTATTGTGCCGTGTATTTTGGCGTGGAGGTTTGGGGTGCGAAAATATACGTCGGCGGGGTCGTAGTCGTACAGCGACTTTTCGTCGACCGGAGTATGGTGGGAATATAGTCTTTAACAAATAATCTCGAGTCGTTTACCTGTTCTTCGGCTTCATCCTTTGACGCAATATAAAAATCCTCATAATCGCTTTTGTTTCGAACTATGCCGGCTCTGCCGATAATGTCTGACAAAGAGCGTTCTAAATAACCTGTTTTTATATAATTCTCCCTAAAAAACGATATAACAGCCGAGTGCTTTTTGAAATCAGCCCCATCAAGTGCTAATATTGCGCGCATAGAATGAAAGATGGCATAGTATGCTCTGTTGTTTGCGTCCAAATACTTGCTCATGCAACATCAATTTTCACCCCTTCATTTTTTAGCGTTTTATAAAATGGTATGGTTTCGCGCCATTCTTCAAAAAAGCTTTTACTAATTACGATTGGTGAGATTAAAAAGCTATATCCATAATCGTTGTCAATTTTAGAAATAAGCGAAACTATATCGTTTGTGTAGTCACGCTCATTTTCCCTGGGTATATCCGCAAGAATTGCGACATCGACGTCCGAATCGGTATCAAAATCACTCCTGGAGTATGAGCCAAAGAGAATTACCTCCACATCTACCGTGCCAAAAATCTGTTTTGCGCCATATGCAAAGTCATTTAAAATATTATCCAGCATTGTTTTTCCTCCTTACAGCGGCTTCGCAAGAATAATATCAGGCTTGCCCCTCCCATTTGCGTCGGGCATTACGCCTATTATCTTGTAGCCGAGCTTCATGTAAAATGCGGATTGGTGCGCGCCGGGATTAAATTCCCGTATGCGTGTCGGCAGGTCGTCGTATAGGTCTACATTTGCGAGGGATGTTTCGCCGCCGAGTTTTTCGTCGTCTGCGCCCAGTTGCATTGTTAAGCCGCCTTTTTCTTTTGCGGTTTTTTCTATTGCGGCCACCAGCTTTTGCCCTATGCCCTTGCGTTGCCTGTCCCCGCGCACTACCAACGGGTGCAACTCAAATACCTTGCCGTTGTATTCGGGTAAAATTCCGCACCAACCGACTACTTCGCCGTTTTCTACAGCCGCGATAAAATGCGAATCCGGCTCGTCTTCGTCGTTTAATAACATATCAATCTCTTCCATGGCGTCGGCGAGTGTCTCCCAGCCGTCGGGGATTTCGTCCGTTAGCATTTGTGCTGCCTGTTTGAGCTGGGCTTCATTTAAAGTGTCCATATTTACGATTTCCATTAGTCGCCTCCTTTGAAGTAATTATAGGCATCTTGATAGCAAATAGCAATCTCGCCGTAGATGTTTTTGAAAAAACCGCTCCAACCCGCATAAACACTGCATTGTTGTCAAAAGAACTGTCCCCCTGACACTACAGATGACAAAGTCTCGGATTTAGTATATTGTTTCAAGTCTTTCAACAAGTGGAGAAATTTTATTTGCGAACCACTCGTCGCGTGTAGCCGCTATTATTGCCGTGTCTGTGCCTTTTCGGTTTACTATGTGTGAGCAATAAACATGCAGTCCTATTTCATTGATGAATTTAAGGATAATCTCATATTGACGCAGCGAACACATGATAGAAATTCGCCCTGCCGATTTTAAATATTCGCAAGTATTACGCAACCCTGCAAGTACAGATGAATCCGATTCTACAGCGAACGGCACTTCTGTTACAATTGCGTCGAATTTTTCATGTAGCTTTATATTTGCGGTATTTCCTACATAATGAGAAGCCCCGTACATTCTCAATCCCGAGGATAGTATTGGGTCAATATCAATTGTTGTTACCTGTATGTCGGGGTTTATAAATCTGCATGAGTACGCAATGCCGCCCGCTCCTGCGAATGGGTCTAAAATGTGGCTTGCATTGTTTGGAATTGCTAAATTTACAAGACATCTGCAATCTTCAACAGGCAACGCTCGCCGCCCAAATAAACTGCCGTCACCCCTATAACCTTTTACATTTTTTTCGCCTATCGCAAATAGACGATTGTGGGGTGATTGAGCGGAATACAAATCACTATCTTGGATAACAAACTCTTTAATATTAAATTGCCGACCCTTCCACGTTTTGTTGTTTCCCGCTTCTTCAAAGGTTATCAAATAAAAAACATTGCAATATCCGATTTTGTGCAAAATGTTTTCTAACTCTTTAATGTGTTCTTTATTAACCATAAAGCAAATAAATCCCTTTACATCGCTAAGAGGCCCATTTGGCAAATAAATTACTTCCATTGGAAGCAATGCCGTATATAATTCCATAATGGCAACACGTTTTGCCTTTAGCCGAGAATTTCGTATGCCGCAAGCAATTATATGGCATTTATTAATGTAATTATCAACCGTTGCCTTTGTCATTTGTATATAAGACACAACAATGCACCCCACCGTAAATTAATGCATTTAGGGTAAAGCCCATGTGATAAAACTTATATGTAAATCATTTTTTATAAACGACATATGCATAAAACCGCTATGCAAATCACTGTGATTTACATAGCGGTTTTATTATTTTTTGGCATAAACAATTTTTTTAATACTATCATGGGAAAGGTGATATTTAACAACCAATTCCTCAACCGTTGAACCTGTGGCAAAAGCTAAACGGATTTCATTGTTACGCTTTAAAGTAACAACTTTACTTTGTGTGCCGTCTCCCCATTTTTTGTAATTGCATTTCATTTTGGGAATATACAGCAATTTACCTTGCACATACCGTTGAACTTCAAGCAACAATTCTTCGGGCAATAAAATGCTTGCGTTTGAACGATTCATCAAACTTCACTCCTTATTTGAAATTGAAAATAAGGTGCAAAGTCGGTGAAATAAATTATCTACTTGGGCAATTCACTAATTTCAACTCCATGCAATCGAATTGCCGATTTATTTTTCCGACCCTGCATGGAGTAGTGGAGCTTGACTGTCATTTCTCGCAAAATGCACACCCCCTTCTTAAAAATTATGAACGTATAATAGCATTTTGTGTAATAAAATTCAATTCCATGATTTACCCGCAAGCTTACGAATAAACACTATAATATGAGTGACGGCACACTTTCTTAGCCCTCATACCGCCTAACGCTCGTTCCGCTTAACGCCAATGTAGACAAATTATGCAATACCGCGGATGTCGCAGGGGTAATCACACCGCCGATACCAAGTAGTAAAAGCAAGGTATTAAACCCTAAAATAGTACGATAATTTCCGTGTATACGTTCCAGTAGCCGATTACTTAATACGCGCAGTTCAATCAAGCCGCTCAGATTTTCTGAGAGCAAAGCAATATCTGCCACTTCCTTAGCAATATCCGCGCCGTCCTTCATTGCTACAGAAACATCCGCACAAGACAACGCAGGAGAATCGTTTACACCATCACCGACCATGATTGCGATATGGCCGTTTTCTCGCAATGAGCGTAGTATTTCGGCTTTATCTTCGGGCAGAACTTGGGAGCGGTATTCTTCTATGCCCAAAGCTTCACAGGCATTTTTGGCGGCAGCTTCTCCGTCCCCCGTAAGCATAAATATCCGTTTAAGCCCTAAACTTCTAAGTGTGTCAAGTACGTCTTTAGCCTCCGGGCGAACAGGGTCGTTTACACAAATAAACCCTGCAACTCTACCCCCCACCGATAGATACACAACGGAATACCCTTCCGATTCTTTTTCAATGATAGATTTTTCTTTGTCGGATAATGGGACTCCTTCATCATCAAAAATAAAGTGTTCGCTCCCGATAAGCACCCGCTCACCGTTTAATATCGAAGAAAGTCCGTGGGCAACAATGTATTCGACATCTGCATGTTCTTCGTCGTGTTGCAGATTTTCTGCTTCTGCTTTGCGAACTATTGCTTTGGCTACGCTGTGAGGGAAATGTTCTTCTAAACACGCCGACAATTTTAAAACTTCATCGGGGGTAAAGCCGTCAAAAGCCACAACCTTTGCTACTTCGGGGCTTGCAACGGTAAGTGTGCCTGTTTTGTCAAATACAATAGTGTCTGCAAGGGCAAACATTTCTAAGTGTTTGCCGCCTTTTACGAGTATTTTACGATTGGCAGCTTCACGCATGGCAGAAATTATACATATGGGTGTTGTGAGTTTAATTGCGCAGGAGTAGTCAACCATAAGTACAGACGAGGCTTTGGTAAGGCTCCCTGTAAAAATTAAAGTTAATGCAGAAGTAATAAAACTAAACGGAACAATGGTGTCTGCTAATTTTTCCGCTTTGCTTTGTATTCCTGCTTTCAACGCTTCCGACTGGTCAATCATAGATACGATATTTTGAATCCGTGTATTATCTGCGAGTGTTTTTACTTTTATTAACAAAGAGCCGTCCTCAACAACTGTTCCGGCATATACGCTGTGTCCGACTTTGCGCATGGTTGCCAATGGCTCTCCTGTCATTGATGATTCGTTTACCAACGCTGTGCCATCCACTACTTCTCCATCCAGCGGTATTATCCCACCCATGCGGACACGGACTACATCACCAATCGAAATTTTAGAGAGCGGCATTAAAATATTTTTGTTATTTGCAACAGTCCAAACATTGTCAATATTTAGTGCAAGGCTTTGTGATAATGTCGCTTTTGTTTTTTTACGAGTGTAATCTTCCAAAAGGTCAGTAGTGCGTAAAAGTGCCATTATCGAAGCGGCAGTTGTAAAATCTCGCTTAAAGATAGACGTAGTAATTGCTGTAGCGTCTAACACATCAACATTTAACTTCCCTTGTCCAAGCGCAAGCAAGCCGCGGCTCCAAAAATGAAGGGCATTTTTTAATGTCAATACAGCCCTAATCGGAGGCGGCAAAAAAAGCTTAGCAAAAAAGAATTTGCAAAGCATAACAGAAAAAGAGCGGATAAAATTTTCATCCAACTCATCTATTGCACTATCTTCGTTAATCGTGCTGATTTCCTCTATTTTTAAGCTGTCCAACAGATTTATGAGATTTTTCCGAGAAGCTGATTCATAATAAATTAGAACGCCGCCGTTTGTATGACCGGCCTCTGCGGACAATATCCACGGTTTATCTGTAAACAATCTTTCAATCCCACGCCCTTGCACTTTAGAAAAAGCATTCTGCCCCATGCGTATGCGTAATCTGCCCGGCTTGTCATATATGATTTTATACCGCAAAAAATCACCTGCTACTCTTTTTCTACATTTCCGTTTTTGTCCATGTATAAGTCAGTAGCATCTTCTTTTATATTCTGAAATTTTTCTAAAGCGTCTTTTTGGACTTTCATTCCGACCGCCACACCCTTCACAGCCAAATCGTGGGCAGTTTTGCTTTTGAGGAATGTTTTTCCAATCAAGGTTGCTGCAACTCCACCTACGAAAAACAAAAACTTTTCATTTTTTAACAAATGCATATGAAACATCCTCTCTTTGCTTGCTTTAATAATTGTGTGAATAGTAAACCATGCCGTAGCTTCTGTCAATAATTGACACTTATATTTGAATATGCTAATAGTAATCGTCAAACAGAGGAGCGTCTGTCCCTGATGTGGGATGGTGGTGGATTTTTGTGGCAACCAAACGCCGATGGTACGACAGGCGCAAGCCGAGGGATGCAGGAGAACTCCACACCTGCCAAATGCCAAAAAGGAGACCAAAAACGGTCTCTTTTTTGTTACCCCGTAGATGTTTTTGAAAAAACCGCTCCAACCTGCATAAACACTGCATTGTTGTCAAAAGAATTGTCCCCCTGACACTACAGATGACAAAGTCTCGGACAATGTCATAACATTTGTCACGGAAATACATATATACTAATCGCGAGTTGACAGGCACAACCTTTGCAACTGCTGCCTCGGTTGTCACACCTCGACGCTCACCTGTTTTACCTTTGGAGTTATAGCGAATTAATTCGAAATCCGTCCCGCCTGTCGCGGCAAAACCGCGAAAAACACGGTTTTTCGCCGCCGCTCCGTCGGGACGGTTTCTCATTGAATTCGCTCTATCTCACATCTACCGCAATATTTACACGCGTGGCGGTGCTTTATTTGTGGGCTTGCTCCAAAAAGTATTTTATGGATTAACATAGGAAAACCAAGCCAAACAAGCGAAAGGGTGATTTTATTAAAAATTACGCTTATTGTCGTGTGTCTTCTAAAGACCAGCACGAATACCGACAATTAACCGCAATGCACGAGCGCGGAATCCCACCGGAAAGAATATTTGTAGAAAAATTAAGCGGTAAAGACATAAAACGTCCCATATTGCAATCTCTTATGAACAAGGTACAAAAAGGTGACACAGTTGTAGTGGAATCCATAAGCCGCTTTGCTCGTAATACAAAAGATTTACTAAACCTCGTAGAAAAGCTAACAAAAAAGGGAGTGGAGTTTATAAGCCTAAAAGAGCATATAGACACCACAACCCCAACAGGGCGTTTTACATTAACTATTTTTGCCGCAGTAGCGGAATTAGAGCG